>Ga0209755_10000551_pt1 | contig 67127 bp, 68 predicted proteins | sample TergutCo191P1_FD_187301 | JGI IMG/M metagenome (GOLD analysis project Ga0209755, IMG submission 187301) | Cornitermes sp. P1 segment gut microbial communities from Petit-Saut dam, French Guiana - Co191P1 (SPAdes) (version 2) | ecosystem: Host-associated > Arthropoda: Insects > Digestive system...
CCCCCCCCCCTCCATGGCTATACCCCACCCCCCCCCTCGCTGTTCACCACCCCCCCCTGGCTATACCCCCCTGCCTGCTGGAAGGGTGGCCGCTTTGCCCCTCGCCTCTGAGTTTAGGTTTGGGGAGGAGCGTTTAATAGGTTCTGCTCGTCTAGGAAAATGTGGGCAGCGTAACGCTGAAATATGTAGGCCAATGCCAAAGTAACGGCCAAAGTGAGGCCCGCCGGGCCATATTCCAGGTTGCCAAAAACACAGGCCTTCGCCAATAAAGCCAAATTCACCAGGGGAATCCACGCCAAGGCAAAAGAAAGTTCCATGCCCGGCAATATAACCGCCGCACTGGCCATGAGGGCCACCGCCGCCGCCAGAGAGGTTGCCGTCTGGCTGGCCTTCAACGTGCGGCACCGGCTCGCTAGGGCAATACATAGGCTGCTGGCCAAAAGGGCGGCCGGTATAAAACAAAGGGACAAAAAGGCCAGCTGCCCCCACCTCAACTCCGCTGGCCACCCCCCCTCCGGTAAAAACCAGGCCACCACCCCCCAAAGCCCTGAAAAAACAACCAAATTTAAAAAAGCCGAAAAAAGGGCAGAGGCGCTTATTATGGCTTGCTTGGCACGCAATATTTGCTTCGGCCTCAGGGGCGCGGACAGCAACGTCTCGAGTGTCCCTCTCTCCTTCTCCCCCACCACCAAATCCGTCGCTAGGTTGGCTGAAGTCAAAAACAACGTGCTGGCTATGCCAAACCCCACCCACATCGCCAACATCTCCAACCATAGGCTTTGCCCTGCTATGTCCACCTCCTCCACCACGAGGGGTTTGGCAAATTCCTTGGAAAGCGCCATCTTCTCAAAACGCACCTCCAAGCGCTCCTGGCCTATGGCCTCCAACGCTTTCAACAAACGCTCCTTCGCCTCCTTGGAGCGCTCTTGTTGCCTGGAGTAATATAGGCGCAACTTCAAAGAGTGCTGTATGTCGCGCTCCTCAAAACCTTCTTCGGCCTCAACAAAAGCCCAGCGCTCCTTCTTGGCCATTTCCAAAAACGCCTCTTCGCGTGTCTTCACATCCAAAGGCATATGCGCCAAAGGCTCCTTCTGGAGTGCTTGCAATATTTCTAAACTGGAAACACTCGCAGGCAAAGTTTCGTTGGCCAGGCTTTGCTTCGCAAACCAAGCACCACTCAAAATGGCTCCAAAAACAACCGGCATCGCCAATACCGGCATGGCTAGGGTGAAAAAAATGGCCCGCTTGTCACGCAAAAATTCACGCAACTCTTTTTTGAAAAGTACCCACGTCGCGCTCCTCATGCCCCTCCTTGTGCAAAATGCAAAAAAATGTCCGTCAGCTTGGACTGGGCGCTTTGTCGCTTCAACGCCTCCAACGTGCCCTGCGTCGCTACGCGGCCCTCACGCAAAAACAACACCCTGTCACACAAATATTCTATCTCCTCCATGCGGTGCGTGGAAAACACCACCGCTCTCCCTCGGGCTTTGGCTTTGCATATCAACTCCACAATGTCGTTGGAGGCCATGGGGTCCAACGTGGCCGTCGGCTCGTCCAATATATAGAGGCTGGGGTCTGCAATGAGGGCGCGCGCAACCGAAACCCGCTGGCGCATGCCTGAGGAGAGTTGCCCGCAACGCTTGTCCAAAAAAGCATGCAAACACATTTCATCAGCCAGGGTGTTTATGCGCTCAAGCAAAGGGGGGCCCTCAAGGCCATAGAGTTGTCCAAAAATGTGCAAAATGTCCCGGGGCGTCAACTTCTCATAAAGCTGCGTGTTGCCCGTCAAAAACCCCACCTGCCGGCGCGCCTCCAGCGAAGGGCCCCCTATGTCCTCCCCCCTTATGCGCGTGTGGCCTGCCGTCGGCTGCATCAACCCTGAAAGCATGCGCAATAATGTCGTCTTCCCGGAGCCGTTCGCCCCGAGTATGCCCAATACTTCTCCCTCGCATATGCAAAAACCCACCCCCTCCACCGCTGTATGTGTGCCAAAACGCTTCGTCAGCCCTACCGCCTCTGCAACAACATTCTTCTTCCCAACATGGCTCAATATGCTTTCCCTCAAAACTCGGGGGTGGGGTGGGCCATCCAATCCATGATGGCTTGCTCGGGGGGCTTGCCCTCATAGAGGACTTGGTAAACTTGGTGGCATACGGGCATGCTGACGTGCCTTTGCGTGGAGAGGACATAGGCGCTGTGCGCCGCGCTGACGCCTTCGGCTACTTGCCCAAGTTCCGCCAAAATCTCCGGAAGCTTGCGCCCCTGCCCCAAAGCAAAACCCGTGCTCCGGTTCCGGGAGAGCACGCCTGTGCATGTCAACACCAAGTCCCCCATGCCTGAAAGCCCATAGAGGGTAATGGGGTTGCCCCCCATACGCACCGCCAGCAGCGCTACCTCCGCCAAACCCCCCGTCATAATCGCCGCCCTCGCGTTGTGCCCCAACCCCAAACCCTCCGCCATCCCCGCCGCTATCGCCACTACATTCTTCAACGCCCCCCCTATTTGTACCCCTATAATGTCACTGGAAATGTCAATGCGGAATAGCGACGAGGCAAATGCCTTCTGGCAGTTGCGCGCAACCCTGTCCCAACGCGCTGCAGCCGTCATAACAGTGGGGTGCCTGAGCAAAATTTCCCTCGCAAAAGAAGGCCCGGACAATACCGCAATATAGGGGTGGAAAGGCTCCGGAAGGCAGGACTCCAATACCTGCGTCATCGTCATGAGTGTGCCCTCCTCTATCCCCTTGGCCGCCGCAATAATGGGTATGTGAGAGGGCAAAAACCCGGCCACCTGCAACGCCGTCTTGCGCATGGCATGGGAAGGTACCGCCAACAACACCATCTGCGCACCCTCCACCGCTTCTTGCGCCGTAAACACCGGACGAATGTTTTCCGGCAACAAAATTCCCGGGTGGTAACGCTTGTTTTCCCGGTGCGCGGCAATGCCTTCCAACACGCTGGTGTCTTTGTCCCACACCACAACGTTTTTGTGCAATGGAGCCAATGCAGCCGCGAGGGCTGTGCCGTAGGAGCCGGCGCCGAGTATACACATTTTCATGCAGGGCTTTCTATAGCAGGCAAACTGCGGCTCTTGCGATAAAAAGGACGCACATGCGAAAACGTTATAGCATCCACAAAGACGGAGACTTGTTGGTTGAAACTTTTGACGCCTCGGGAAACCCTCTGGAGGTGGAGCCGGTGCCGCCAGAGGAGCGCCTCCCCATAGAGGTTAACATTCAATGCCCGGAGGGTGAGGTATGGTTGGAGCAACTGTTGGACTTGCTCGAAACCGCCTATGGCCTCGAGGAAGAGGGTTTGCAAAACCTCCGCTCCCCCCTCCAAACCCCACCGCCCCGCCTCAACAACCGTTGAGGTACGGGCGGCAAAATTGAGGTACGGGCGGCAAAATACGTACTTCCTCTGAAGGTGAATGCAAACCCCACCTCACCCCCCCCAGAGGGCGCTGTCCAGGCAGAAGGTGACGGGGCCATCGTTGACGAGGTGGACTTGCATGTCGGCCTGAAAAATGCCTTCGGAAACAGAGAGGCCATATTGGCGCAGTTGTCTGCAAAAACAGGCATAGAGTGGTTTGGCCAATGCGGGCGGGCATGCTTTTGCGAAGCTGGGCCGTCGCCCTTTTTGCAAGTCTGCGCAAAGCGTAAACTGGCTGACGACAAGCAAAGCTTTGTTCCCATCCAAAGCCGAAAGGTTCATTTTGCCTTCTGCGTCTTCAAAGAGGCGCAGTTGAGCTGTTTTCCTGGCAAGCAAAGTGGCCTGGGCTTCTGTGTCCTCTCTGTCAATGCCGAGCAACACCAAAATGCCGGAGGCAATTTGCGCGCTTATTTGCCCGTCCACATGGACAGAAGCTTGGCGGACGCGTTGCAACACGGCTTTCATGCAGGAGGGTTTTCCGAAGAAGAGGAAGAAGAGGGCTCCATATTTGGAGAAGGAGAGGGAGAAGGAGAGGGCGAGGGAGAAGGCAAAGGCAAAAGGGCAGGAGAAGAAGGAAGGAGCACGCGTTCGTTTTTAGGGCGGCGCAGGGTACGCAGGAGAATGCCCAGGAATTTTGGGTCATTCACCAAATAGCGTCGCCACAAGCGGCGCGGCTCCTTCAGCAGGCGGTAGGCCCACTCCAAGCCGCAGCGGGAAGCCCAGGGGGGTGCGCGGCGTACTGTTCCGGCAATAAACTCCAAGCTTGCGCCAATGCCCAGGGCAACGGCCGGCGCATAGTGTTGGCGGAAGCGGTGCATCCAAACTTCCTGTTTGGGGGCGCCCATGGCGACGAGAATGAGGTTGGGTTTGGCCTCTTTTATTTTTTGGAGGGTTTCGAGGTTGTCTTCAAGTGTTGAATCCACTGAAATAAAGGGGGAGTCGCAGCCGACCACCTGTGTTGCATAGCGTTCTTCAACCAGCTGTTTGGCTTTGGCAGTCACTTCGGGGGTTGCTCCGAGGAAATAGACGCGCCAGGCATTTTTCCCTGCCATTTCGAGGAGGGGCCAAACCAAGTCGGAGCCGGATATTTTTTCGGGTAATTTTTTTCCTATCCAAGGGCTTACCCAGACCAGGGGTTGTCCGTCGACCAAGCTCAAGGAGGCCTGGGCATAAGCTTCGCGAAGGCCAAGGTGGCTGTCTGTGAGGACCACATGGTCCACATTGGGTGTGACGACAAACCCTCCTTGGCCTTTTTCGACGAGTGATGCAATATGTTGTAATGCCTCTTGAAATGTCAGAATATCCACGGGGACATGGCCAATGCGCAACCTGGCAAAAGGCGAAATACTCAAAGGAGGGCCTCACGGAGAAAAGAAGGGATGAGGTTATGAAGCTATCATGTAAGATAGGGCTTGTAGGCAAAAATTTGAAATGAAACAATCATCTTCATAAGCTTGATGAAAACATTTAGAGTTGAAGGTGGCGTAGCAAGCAGGGGGAGAATGGGAGGTGCCCTTGAGTTTTGTTTGTGGAGTGCGTTTTCAAGGCACTTATAAAGAGAAGATTGTTTTTGCATCCAAGCAGTTGTTTGCCATAGAGGCTATGCGCATAAAGAGGAGAATGTGGTTTTCACAATAATGTATACTCCAAGTGAACACAAAGAGGTGTGTTGGCAATGATGCGGCACCGAGGATTTTTGTCTCCGGGGTTTTCCTCTCGTCTCAACTTGGTTGTGGACTTGCTATGGTTATTTGGCGCACTTGCGCTCTCTTTGTGGGGGAGGATGGTGCCCAGCCTTTTCACTTTTGTGAGTGTAGGTTTTGCTTTGGTGTTTGTGTGGCTGTTTGGAAGCATTTTTCTTCGCTACTATGACTCGGCTGCAGATCGCGCCCTATTGGACGATTTGGCTTTGCTTTCTCTGTTGTCCTTATGTTGCACGGTTTTTTTATTGGTTCTCGACTCACTGATGCGGGACGAGAGTGCATTTCCGCACGTATTGCCATTTACGTTCATTTATTGGCCGGTATCGCTTGTCATTTGCGCACTGATTCGGCGTGTTGTTGCGAAGCGAGAAGCGCCGATTGATGAAGTGCTCATCATTGGTGTAGGCCCCATGGGTCGCATCACGAGTGAGGACATACAGAAGCGTGGTCGCAGACATGTTGTGGGTTTTTTGTATTTTAGAGACGAGAGTTTGCTGGACAATTTAAAGGGGGCCATTTTGGGGCAGGCTTCGGATTTGGAGGCCATTTTGCAGACGGTGGCGGTGGGAGAAGTTTATATTTCCGGAAACACTTTGCGTCATGGCCAGGAGATGCAGGAGGCCATTCGGGTTTGCGAGCGTTTTGGCCTTCCTTTTGCGTTGCCGGCCTATTCTTTTCGTTTGGACAGAGCGAGGCCCATTGCGGCGAAGCTGCTTTCAGACGGTTATATTCACTATATTTCCATCGTCATGAAGCCTGTGCAGATGGCTTTCAAGCGCGTTTATGACATTGCATGTTCTTTCCTCGCGTTGGTGATGCTTTCTCCTTTGCTTTTCACGGTAGCTTTGCTGGTGAAGCTGACTTCGCGCGGTCCCATTTTTTTCAAGCAAGTCCGCGTGGGTTTCCAGGGCAAAAAATTCAACATGCTGAAGTTTCGCTCCATGGTGATTGATGCAGAAGCACTCAAGGCAAGTCTGGCCCACATGAATGAGCAGACGGGCCCTGTGTTCAAAATGAAGAATGACCCACGTGTCACCGCCATAGGCCGCTTCATTCGCCGCTATTCCATTGACGAATTGCCGCAGCTCATCAATGTGTTGCGAGGGGACATGAGCATTGTTGGCCCCAGGCCCCCCGTTCCCCCGGAAGTGGCTGAATATGAGTCCTGGCAACGCCGGCGTCTTTCTGTACGTCCTGGCCTCACATGTTTGTGGCAGGTTTCGGGGAGGAACCAAATTTCCTTTGAGGAGTGGATGTATTTGGACATGCAATACATCGACCATTGGAGTCTGAAGAACGACATCAATTTGATTTTGAAAACCATTCCGGTTGTGTTGACGGGCAAGGGTGCAAGCTAACGTGACGGCCTCGCCAAAGGTTTCAAGCGACGTTCTTCTTTCCATTCGAAATGCCATCAAACTTGGAAGCTCTCTGATGGTGACATGGGGGATTGCGCTGTCCATGCGCGTTCTCCTCCCTCGGTGGTTAGGCCCTGAGACCTTTGGGCTTCAAAACGCTGCTGAGGCTTTTGCGACCACCTGCTTTGTGGTGCTGAGCTTGGGCATGGACGTCTACATACGCAAAGAAATTCCCGTTCGCCCTGAGCATACGAATGAATTTTTTGGCGCCGTCATGGTTTTCCGTCTGCTTATGACGGCGCTGCTTTTGGGAGGAATTGCCTGTTTCATGTGGCTTGTTGGCCGCTCTGCTTTGGAGATGCGCGTCACCTTGCTGTTTGGTGTGGCCCAAACATTTTCCATTATAAAAGAAAGCTTGGCGGCGTTGCTGCATGCCCGCGGCACGGTGGATGGTTTGTCTGTCAACAACATTGTCGGCAAAATTCTCTGGGGCAGCGGCATTTTGTTTTCCGTATTTGTGGTGGAGCGTCTGGAGGGGATTCCTTTGGCGCTTTTGGGCTCCAAGTTATTGGAGTCGCTGGGGTGTTGGTGGCTTGCCCGCAAGCATTTGGGGCTGCGTTTCATGAACATACGCGTTGGCGCACTCAAAGTGGTGCTGTTGAGTTGTCTGCCGCTCTATTTAAACCAAATGTTCCACACAGTTTATAACAAGGTGGACATCAGCCTATTGAGCTTTTTCGTTGGAAACCAAGAAGCCGGCTGGTATGGCGCCGCGTCCAGTTTGGCCAGCATCGCCTTGTTAATTACGCCTTTTTTTGGCTGGGTGGTGATGCCCCTGTTTGCGAGGGCCCGCCACCGTTCCCAAGAAGAATTTAACCAGGTTTTGCGAAGAATGTTGGAGCTGATTCTCACCATTTCCGTCCCCATCTCCCTCTTCATCGCCCTTGGGGCAGACTTTTGGATACTCACCTTTTCGGGGCCCCAATACCACGAAGCCATTTGGGCGATGCGTCTTCTTGCTCCTATCTATACATTTATGTACATATCTATGGTTTCGGGAACTGCCCTAATTATGGAGGAACGTGCTTGGACATTGACGTGGATTTCTGCCGCGGGAATGGTGCTCAACCCCCTGTTGAACGCTTTGTTTCTTCGGCCTGCGTTGCAGTGGATGGGCCCCGGAGGGGGGGGAGTAGGGGCGGCCGTCATTCAATTGTTGACGGAAGGAGGGGTGATGTTGATTATGTTTGCTGCCCTGGGCAAGCGGTGTTTTGATAGGCGTTCAACAGGGGTTTTGTTTAAAACTGGGGTGGTTTGTGCCATGGTTATTGGGTTGAACCAAGGGTTGTCAGCTTATACGACTTGGAATGTGCTATACCGTCTGAGTGTGGATGCCGCGGCCTATTTTTTGTTGGCGGTTTTGTTGGGTGCCGTCAACTTGCAGGAGATGTATGAGTTTGTGCGCATGGCTTTCAAAAAAGAACGAGCAGCTTTCTAAATTTGCGGGAAGAAAACCCTGGGTGTTGTTGGGTTGCCTTTGTTTGGGGTTGAGCACGGCGTGTCCTGTGAGGGGCACCTATGTGTTGGTGGACCGCTATGAGGACTCCAGCATGTCGGATGGGGAATATGTCATCCGCCCCGGGGATGTGATTGCTATCCGCGTTTTTCAGCATGACAACATGTCTGCGCAGGGGCGGGTACGTGCCGATGGACGTTTGTCGATTCCTTTGTTGAATGAGGTGACGGTGGCGGGCTACACGCCGATGGCGCTGGCTCAGCAGTTGCAGGTTCGTCTCAAGGAATACATTAACACGCCCTCCGTAACGGTGTCCCTTGAGGAAATCCACCAGCTGTCCATTTCCGTGCTTGGCGAAGTGAACCAGGCAGGCATTTATACGCTTGCAAGCGGCTCCGGCGTATTGCAGGCGATTGCGGCGGCCAGTGGGACGACCAACTTTGCGAAACGGAACATTTTCGTTCTCCGCGAAGAAAAGCCGGGACAACCCCCCATTCGAATTTTGTTTGGTTGGGAAGCACTCTCCCGCGCAGAAGGGGAAGCGGCCCGTTTCAAACTGAGACCGGGTGACGTCGTTTTGGTGGAATAACATGGGATTTTTTCCCCTTCTCTGGTTGTTTCCGGTGCTTGCTTATGGACAGGCACAGGGGACTTATACACTCTCTGCGCGACTTGAGGCCACAGGGCGAAGTCCCTATGAAGGCATGGACTCCCCAGGGGCCAGGCATGTTTTGGACGTGGAGCTTTTCCCTCTTGCCGAGACAGAAGTATTCGGGGGCGCCTGGCATTTTTCAGGCGTCTATGCCCCCATGCTGCGCCTGCGCGAGGTATATGCCGAGCCTCAGAGCACGGAAGGAAACCGTTTTGAGCATTACCACCGGCTTGCTTGGTTTGCCGAGCGCCGGCGGGAAGGGCGGGCGCGCCCCTATGTGCGTCAGACTTTTTCCTATGGAAAAATGGACTTGTTGGCTGCATTGGCGGGCTCCCCCGCATTGCCGGGTGTCCCCCCTGGCCCTCCACCTGCCCTTAGCCAGAGTGTGGCTGCCCTCTCTTTGAAGGATGTGCAGTTGGAAACAGAGGCCGGCATAGACATACCCCTGTCGCGCTATTGGGCAGCGTTGATTTTTGTGGGTTACGCCTGGGGGGGCGGGGTAGACAAGGACTCGAGGGCCTATTTGCCGATGGCGCGCACGCCTTTTTTTGGTTTGCAGACAGAGTGGCAAATGACTTCAACCGACACACTCATTTTGAGGTTGGCAGGGCGTTATGGTTTTTTCTTGTCCAACCGTGCCGAGGCAGGCACGGTGGACTTATATGAAACATGGCGGCACAGGTTTGACGAGAGGACGACGGTGGAGCTTTCGGCAGGTGTTTCCGCCTATGGTGGACGTCCCGCACCTGGACAAATTCCTGACCCCAACAATTCCACCCCAAACAACACCATATTGGGCCCGAAGTTGCCTTTCCGCTGGCACGCCGCCCCCTATGTGGCCTTGCGTTTGCTACGCCATTTTGAGTGGGAGACGCACAACCTTGACATGGACTTGTTGGGGCAAATAGCTCCTTTTCTGGACCGCTATACGGCTTCGGCTTATGAACGTGCGGAGGCCAGTGTAGGCTTGCGGTGGCGGTGGGAGGACATATATGCAGAGGGGCGTGGAGGTTTGGGGAGGGGGTTAGGGCTAGTCGCGGAGGAATTGGCTATGACAACTTATTTTGGGGAGGCCGCTGTCGGCTATAGGTTTAACCCCTATTGCCGAATGGAGCTGCGAGGAAACTATGCCTCGTTACCGCAGTTTGTGCAGACAGAGGCAGCGGCGGCACCTGTGCTGACTCGAGCCGACCAATGGCGTATAGGTTTGAGTCTGACCATAGAATATTCTGGGAGTTATTAATGGAGGAGCAAACCACCGAAACAGCCCTTTTGGTTGAAGATGACCCGTCACTGCGCAAGCTTGTGAAAGGTTACCTGAGTTTGTTGGATTTTGAAGTTGTAGAAGCACCTGACGGCAGGCGCGCCATGGCAGCGCTGAAACTGACTTCATTCGCTTTGGTGGTTTTGGATTTGATGTTGCCGGAATCCTCGGGCTATGACGTTTTGGAGTTTATGCGTGTGGAGGAGCTCAACCACATTCCTGTTTTGGTAATGAGCGCGCGGACTTTGCCTGAAGACAGGGCCCAAGCCGAAGAGTTGGGGGCAAAGCGATATTTGACGAAGCCCTTTAGCAGGGCGGAGTTTACGCAGGCTGTTGTTTCTGCTGTTCGGAAAGGAAGTGGGTTTTGAGTTCTCCTCCCAATCTCGGCATTCCTGAATTTACTTCAAACGAAATTCAGAAGTTGTGGTTTTCAACCCAGAAAAAAGAATGGTCCTCCTTGGCCATTGTCCCTGCCGCACCAGGGCTTTCTATTGTGCCCTTGGCCAAGGCTTTGGCGCGAACAGGTGAGGCTTATTTGGAGCGCACAGTCCGTCTCATTCTCGCAGAGGGAACGGATTTGAATTCGGCTTCCCGCATTATTATTGAGATGAGCAGTCAACTCAGTTATGGCAACTGCGCTATTGTCGCGTTGGACTCCATCATCCAAAATGCAGCAGGCATTCCCATTGTATTGGCGGCGGACGCGTGTCTGTTGTGTGTACAACTCAAGCAAACGAGTTTTTCCCAAGCCAACCGTACAGTGGAAATGGTGGGTGCTTCACGTTTTGTCGGTGTGGTGACTTTGCCGCTGCCTGGCAAACGCCCAACCCAAGCGCAGGTTGCCTCCAAAGGGCCTTTCCCGGCGCAGGCCCAAAAACCCTCAAACGTTCCCCCTTCCAAGTCTTTGAGCATTCCCCCACAAAAGTTTCCAAACACTTCTATCCACAAACCCCTGAATGCCCCTCCTCCAAAGCCCCCGGGCTCGTCTCCCAAAAAACCCGACTGAGGGTGCTGCTCAAATTTTTTTGTCCTCCGGGGCGCGCGCGTCGGCACCTCCGGAGTGGGTGGCATTTTAACGGTTCATGGAGCCCAAAAACTCTGCGTTGGATTTGGTCGGACGCATGTGCTTCAAAACAAACTCCATCGCATCAATGGGCGTAAACGGATGCAACACTTGGCGCAACGCTGTTATGCGTACCAAATCCGCCTGCGGCAACAACAACTCCTCTTTGCGCGTCCCAGAGCGGTTGATGTCAAGACACGGAAAAATCCGCTTCTCAAACAGTTTTCTGTCGAGGACAATTTCGGAATTTCCTGTCCCCTTGAATTCTTCAAAAATCACCTCATCCATACGGCTCCCCGTATCAATCAACGCCGTCCCCACAATGGTCAACGAGCCCCCCTCCTCAATGTTACGCGCTGCCCCAAAAAAACGCTTGGGCTTGTGCAAAGCATTGGCGTCCACACCACCTGAAAGAATTTTTCCGGAGGGGGGAACCACCGTGTTGTAGGCACGCGCAAGCCGCGTAATGGAATCCAACAAAATGCAAACGTGGTGCTTTTGCTCAACCAGCCGCTTGGCTTTGTCAATCACCATTTCCGCCACCTGCACATGGCGCGTCGCCGGCTCATCAAATGTCGACGACACCACCTCCCCTCTCACACTGCGCTGCATGTCCGTCACCTCTTCAGGACGCTCATCCACCAACAAAACAATCAAAAAAATGTCAGGGTGGTTGCGAGAAATGGCATGCGCAATGTTTTGCAGCAAAACCGTCTTGCCCGCTTTGGGCGGCGCCACAATCAAACAACGCTGGCCCAAACCAATGGGACAAAACATGTCTATAATGCGTGTCGTCAACTCGCCAGAGTCATGCTCCAACGTCAGCTTCTGCGTTGGGTATAGCGGCGTCAGGTTGTCAAAAAGAATCCGCTCCTTCACATCCGAAGAGAGCGGGTCCGCAAAGTTAATGGTGTCCACACGCTGAAGCGCAAAAAACCGCTCCCCTTCACGCGGCTGACGAATGGGGCCGCTTATGGTGTCGCCCGGGCGCAAGTTGAATCGCCGTACCTGTGAGGGCGAAACATAAATGTCGTCAGGACTGGGTTGGTAGTCTGAGTCCGCAGAGCGCAAAAAACCATAACCGTCCGACAAAAGCTCCATGACGCCTTCAGCACGCACCTCATAGTGCTTCTCCGCAACATTTGACAAAACAGAAAACAACAACTCCTGCTTCTTCAAACCCTGTGCGTCATGCACGCCCAACTCGTGAGCCATTTTCGACAGCTCTGTTATTTTCATGTGCTTCAAGTCATTCAAACTCAAAGCCTGCAGCTGCTCCACGGAGCCTTCTGCTTCGGACAACTCCATGGACTCATCGGCTGCCTCTCGCAACTCCATCCCCTGAAACTCTTCATCCCTCACAGGGTGCGTTGGCTCTTCCTCCTGCACCGGCGCCTCTTCCAACTGCAGCGGCACCTGCTCCTCAACAGCAACAGCTTTTGTCTTTGCCCTGGACTTTCTGCGAGCCGGCTTCTCTTCATCAACTTTTGTGCGACGCTGAGGGCCTTCATTTGTGTCATTCTCAAGAGACTTGTTTTTTTCGGAACGAACTTTGTTCATGTTGTGAAAAATTCCTGATGAGGGAAATGTATGCAGCTGTCTCGGGAAAACCCATCCGAGAGTTGCGCCATGCAGGCGCTAGGCTAAAAAGAAAGAAAACAACTTGTCAAGGATAAGAGTTGAAAACTGAGGGCGCTATTCTATTAAATGGAAAAACATGAATCCAACTCTGCGCGTTGCAGAACTTAAATCCCTCATCGCCTACCACAACCACCGCTATTATACACTGGATTCTCCCGAAATAAGCGATGCTTCCTATGACGCATGCCTCAGAGAACTTGAATTTCTCGAAAAACAATACCCGCACCTGAAAACCGCCGACTCCCCTACCCAATACGTCGGCTCCGCCCCCAAAGAAACCTTCAAAAAAACCCCCCACTCCCCCCCCATGCTCTCCCTCGCCAATGCCTTTAATAAAGCAGAGTTGGATGAGTTTAACCTGCGTGTCTGCGAACTTTTGGCTGAAACTTCCGTCGAATATGTGTGTGAGCCCAAGTTGGATGGTTTGGCCATCTCCGTCGTTTATGCGCAGGGACAGCTTATTCGTGGCGCTACACGGGGAAATGGGGAAGTGGGGGAGGACATTACGCCCAACATCCTCACCCTCCAAAACCTCCCCAAAAAACTGGAAGGGGAAGCCGCCCTCCTCCCTACCCTCGAGCTGCGCGGCGAAGTCTTCATCCAAAAAGCGGACTTCCAAAAACTCAACACCCTCCGCGCCCAACAAGAAGAGCCCCTCTTCGCTAACCCCCGAAATGCCGCGGCCGGCTCCCTTCGCCAGTTGGACGCCCGCGTCGTCGCAACACGCCCACTCTCGGTTTTCCTCTATGAGGTTGCAAACGGAAAAACCTTCACCTCCCACCTCCATAAACTGCAATGGATGGAGGCCCATGGGCTTCCGGTTAATCCACTGCGCTCCCACGCCAAAGGGCTTGAAGCCGTTGAAACTGCCTATCAACAACTCCTGCAGGCGCGTGGCACACTCCCCTATGAAATGGATGGCCTCGTCGTTAAGGTGGACTCAACAGCGCTCAGGGAGCGCCTGGGAGAGGCTTCCAAAAACCCGCGCTGGGCTGTCGCTTATAAATTTCCGTCCGAGGAAGTCGAAACACGCGTCGAGGACATTCAAGTCGGTGTGGGAAGAACAGGGGTGTTGACGCCTTTTGCCCTGCTGCGCCCGGTTATGGTGGGCGGCGCGCGTGTTTCTCGCGCTACCTTGCACAATGAGGATGAGCTTTCTCGCAAGGACATTCAAATAGGTGACTGGGTTTTTATACGCCGCGCGGGTGACGTTATCCCAGAAATTATTGCCCCTATCCCCAGCCGAAGGACAGGCCTGGAGCGCCCCTTCTCCTTTCCCCCCCTCTGCCCCTCCTGCCAGGCCCCCGTCTACCGCGTGCCCAACCAAGCCATTACTCGCTGCACGGGACTTTCTTGCCCAGCTCAACTTTCTGCAAAACTCTGCCACTTCGCTTCTCGAATTGCCATGAATATTGAGGGACTTGGTGAGCAACGCGCTGAGCAGTTGGTCGCGTCAGGCCTTGTCAAAAGACTTGTCGACATTTATTACCTCAACTTTGACAAACTGGCAGCACTGCCACGCATGGGAGAAAAAAACAGCCAAAAGCTGCTTGCCGCCATTGAACAGTCAAAAACTTGCCGCCTCGCACGCTTTGTCTTCGCCCTGGGCATCCACCAAGTCGGCGAAGTCACCGCCAAAACACTCTCCGCCACCTTTCAAAACATGGAAGCACTCATGCAGGCAAACTTCGAGGAGCTCACCCAAGTCCATGACGTCGGCCCGGAAGTCGCACGAGAAGTCCTTGAGCATTTCGCCAACCCAAACAACCGCCAACTCATTGGCGACTTCTTGGCCGCGGGAATTGCCTTTGTGGCCGAAAACCCCGCCAATGCCTCCGGAGGACACACCCTCCTTGGAAAACGTATTGTGCTGACGGGTACACTCAGCACAATGTCGCGAGAAGAAGCCAAAGCCGAAATTGAAAAACGGGGCGGAAAAGTGACAGAAACCGTCTCTGCAAAAACAAACTGGGTTGTTGCTGGCGAGAATGCCGGCTCCAAACTGGAAAAAGCAAAAGCATTGGGCCTGCACATCCTCGACGAGCAACAACTGAAACACCTGCTTGAGAGTTAGCGCGAAACAAATTCAACACGGCGGTTGGCTGCCCAGGCTTCTTCGTTGGAGCCTCGAGCGGCTGGGCGGTTTTTGCCATAGCCAATGGTGTTCAAACGGTCTGCCTTCACTCCCAAAGTGCTTAAATAACGTTTGACGGAAGCGGCGCGACGGTTGGACAACTGCAAGTTGTATTCTTCGGTGCCGCGCTCATCTGCATGCCCCTCAACATTGAGCGACATAGGGGTTTGCTTCAAACAGTTTGCCAGCGAAGACAACTCTGATTGGGCGGCAAAACTGAGCTGGCTCTCATCAAACCCAAAATAAACGGTCGGCAAAGTGCATGCCGCCTGAGCAGTTGCACAAAAACCGTCCTGGCACTCTTGTCCAGAGGGACACTCGCCACTGTGGGTACATGCGCCCGGATTCTGCGCATAGGGGTCCGTCACGCATTTGTTGTCTACGCAAAGCTCCCCCACGCCACACTCCATGTGAGACCTACAGTCCGGTTTGGGTATGCACTTGTTCGCACTACAAACAAACCCAAGTTTACAATTTGTGTCCGTCGCACACTCTTGACATGTGCCCTGAACACAAACCTCCCCCTTCTCCGCACATTCATCGTCTGCCTTGCAATTGGGGTAGCTGGAAGGGCAGCCCAACATAATGACAAGCATCCCCATTCCCATTCCAAATATAATTCTTCGCAACACAAGCAACTCCTTTGTATGAAACGTAGATGACCAGACAACCATCTTGTGCCCTGCAACCCTTTGCCTGAAACCCGCAATGTGTTCCCAAACACAATGCCTCACTTCCCAAAAACAAACCCATTCAGTGCCCTACCTCCTCCCACATCCTGAAAACAAATACTCAAACCTCTCGGAGAATACAAACCAATAGAAGCCTTCTCCTCCAAAAAGGCCAACCCCGCCCTGCTCGCCTAACTGCTGGCTGAGGTATAATAACGAATGGAACGCAACCAAACCCAACGAGAAACAATAGCAAAAACAACTGCGCAGACAATAACTAACCTAAACTCCGCCCAACTTAAAACGCCCAACAGGGCTTGTGCAGGAAAAGTCGTCATGAGTGCCGTTGGGATAACAAAAGTAAACACCCACCGCAGGACTCCACGGAATACGCCAACGGGCCAACGCCCAACATCCAATATAGCACTTAACAGAAACGTCAGGTTGTTCACTTTAACCACAACAAAAGCAGCGCTGACAACCCATATCCACAAAGAATAAAGCAACCCCGTGGCCACCACCAACAACAATGCCCCTTGCGCCAAATTCCCCAACGAGGGCCAAACCTCTAAACGCGCAAAAGCCACTCCAAAAATAACCCCTGAGGCCAAAAAATTGCTCGCCTTCCAAGGCTGAAACCGTGCAGTGGATACGAGAAATTGAGCGTCCGCAGGCTTTAGCAAAACAAAATCCAATGTCCCCTTGCGAATGTGCTCTACAACCGTTTGTAAACTCGGCTGAATGACACCCTCCAATACCGCCTGCAAAAATATGAAACACCCCACCACCAGCATGGCCTCCCCTAAACTCCAACCGGAAATCTGCCCCCCTACCCTCTCCCCATAGACAACCCACAAAGGTGCTATGGCCGTCACCGCCCAAAACATGGAAATCACCGCGTCTATGAAAAAATCCGCCCGGTATTGCATGGACAACAAAAGCGAAGCCTTGAGTTGAATCCCCAACAGTTTCAAATAACGCCACATGCTAACCCCCAAATGCCTCAAAATGCCGGACACCCCTCCTCCACAATACCCAAGTCAACACCCCCAGCACTGCTACCCATAACCACTGCTTCCCAAGCAAAATGAGCGCATCCCCCACCTCCAACGAAAGCGTCAACACCTGGACTGGAAAACCCAACTGGTAGCGAAAAGGCAAAATGTCCCCAATCCATGCAAGCCAGTCCGGAAATAAATCCAAAGGAAATAAATAGCCTGAAAATACAAAAAATGCCGCCATCCACGCTTCCATTATCCGCGTGCTGCTGCCTGAAAAAACAGCCAAACTGCCTATGGCCATGTTGGCAAATAACACAATCAACCACCCCCCCACCAACGCCAACGGTAACAAAAAAAGCAAACCGTATTCAGCACCAGGCCTAAACCCACCTAAAAAGAAAAATACCAGCAACACAGGCAATGCCACCACAAGGCGCAAAGGCAAACCCGTCAGCCCACTGACGGCATAGCCAATCAACGGTGAAATGGGTTTTAGGAGCCGCATGGACAAAGTCCCCTGGCGAATTTCAAAATTCATCTCCCAGGCAGCCCAAGCACTCACCACCTGACGTACCACAAAAACAGCCAAAAAATAGTGCGTCATCTGCAAAGGGCCCAAGGTTTGCCCCATCCCTCCCACAATGTCAAAATGCTCCGCAACGGAACGCCACATCACCATCATGACAAAAGGCATGGTGGTGGCCAGCACCCAAATCAGCATTTCAGCACGGTAGGCAATGTTCTCGGCAAAACCAATACGCAGCAGGCTGGGCATCATTTTGAGAAGACGCTTCATGTGGACTCTGTTCCCTCTTCGTGTCTTAAAAATGCATGCTTTGAAAAAAGCTCCCCCATCACTTCTTCGAGAGGTGGGTTCTCAACCGTCAAGTCCTTAATGGCAAAACGTGCGAGCAGTTGCCCCAAAACCCCACTCACCTCCTCCCGGTTCAATTGCAGTGTGGCTTCGCCAACCCCTGTCGAAACAACCCTTCCATAGGCTTCCAGGTTTTCAGGCAACTTGTTGTCCTCAAAACGCAAACCAATGCGCTTCTCCGGTTTCACCTGCGCCACCAACTCTGCAACGGAGCCGTCAAACAACAACCGCCCTTTGTCAATCACCAAAATGCGTGGGCATAAGGCTTCCACATCATCCATGTTGTGGCTGGTGAGAATCAGCGTCGCGCCTTCTTTTTCATTGTAGCTGCGTATAAACTCTCGAATGGTTTGTTGCATGGAAACATCCAAACCAATGGTGGGCTCATCCAAAAACAAAAGTTTGGGGCTGTGAATCAACCCCGCCGCCAACTCACACTTCATCCGCTCCCCCAAGGACAGTTGCCTGGCGGGCGTCCGCAATTGTGGGCCTATGTCCAGCAACTCTGTCAACGCCTCCAGGCGCTTGCGAAAAACAGGTTTCTGCACTTCATATATGGCGCGGTTTAGTTCCAAGGTTTCCAGTGGCGGCAAGTCCCAAAGCAGTTGCTGTTTTTGTCCCATAACGAGGATGATTTTTTTTAAAAAGTCGGTTTCGCGTTTGTGCGGGAGGTGCCCATCCACCAACACCTTCCCACTGCTTGGGTAAAGCAGGCCCGACAACATTTTGAGTGTCGTCGTCTTGCCGGCTCCATTGGGCCCCAAAAAACCCACACGCTTGCCCTCTGCAATATGGAAAGAAAGGCCGTCCACCGCCCTCACCTCGGTTTTTTGGCGACGAAACAACGCCTTCAGGCTGTTCCTCAACCCAGGCTCGCGCCGAAAAACACTGTAGTATTTTTTCAAATGCTCCACTTCAATCATCTGTCACCTGTCAAAACAACAAAACCTCTGCCCAGGCATATTGTCAACATTGGCAACCCATGGGGTGGAAGCAAAGGCCAAAGCGAACCAGGCCCCAAAGACAACTGCCTTAGGTTGGCAATGCGGGGTATTCATGAGAGCCTCCAAATAGGCAACAACGGTTTAGAAATGGGTTTCGACAATGAGCTTAATTCACCGGAAAGTTTTCGGTGAATTTTCCTGATAGCGGTACCCCAGGCCATGCACTGTGCGAATGAGCACCGGGTTGTCAGGGTCAACCTCAATGACTTTGCGCAATTTTGAAATGTGCTGGTCCAAAGTCCGGCTGTTCGGCATGTGCTCATAGCCCCAGGCAACATCAAACAGCATATCCCTCGTCACAACCTGGTTTTTGTTCCGGTACAAACACTCTATTATTTTGAGCTCTCTCAAGGAAAGCTCCAAACGTTCCAAACCACGCGTCGCGCACAACTCTCTCGGGAAAACTGTCAAGTCACCAAATGAAAAAGTCTCCGTCCCCACACCTGCAAACTGTTGACGTAAACAACGCTTGGCAATCGTCCGAATGCGGGCTCTGATTTCGTGAATTCCAAACGGTTTGTTAATGTAGTCGTCTGCCCCAAGCTCCAAGCCAACAACACGGTCAACCTCCTCCCCCTTCGCCGACAAAAACACAATCGGAATTCGCTCGTCCAATTTGCGGATTTCACGGCACACTGAATAGCCGTCTAACTCCGGCATCATAATGTCCAAAATGATGAAGTCCGGCTTCTCTTTCCGGTAGCGCTCCAAAGCTTGTTTGCCGTTTTCAGCGGCAATCAGCGCATAACCTTCGCGAGAGAGCGCCTCCATCAACCCCTCCCGAATATGGACGTCATCTTCTACCACCAAAATTTTCATTCGAGCCCACCTTCCAACACAAATGGTTGCCCACCTTGCTTCAACCGCAATATGAATTGCACACCCGGCATGGTCTGTTTGACCAAAATTTCTCCACCCAAACTTTCTGCCAGTTGCCGGGCAATCGTCAACCCTATCCCCGTCCCCGCTACCCCTTCTGTAATCGCTGACTTGACTCGATAGAAGGGTTGAAAAATCATTTTGACTTCTTTCTCTGGAATGCCAACACCATAATCCCTCAGAGCAATGTCAACATATTCAGGTTGTCTCTCCACCGTCAGCTCAACCCGCTTCCCTGCCGCAGCATATTTCTCGGCATTGCTGAGAAAATTGCTGATGATTTGCGTCAGCCTATCCACATCGCTGTTGATGGTTATTTGTTGGGGCATCTTCACAACAATCGACATTTTCTTTGCCTGAAACGAGGGCATAAAACCATCCGCTATTTGCCGAATGAATGTGTGAAGCTCAATCGGCTGGATGTTCAACTTCGGCGCCCGCGTAAACGTCAAAATGTTCTGAATCAGCCGCGAAAGTCTCTTGCTTTCGCTGACAATCACCTCTGCATAGCGCAACCCCTCTTCGCTGCCACCACTCAAGTCCTCTTTCAACAACTCAGCATAAAGGCTAATGTTGGTTAGCGGCGTTTTCAATTCGTGCGACACTTGGCTGACAAAACCCACCTGCTGCTGAGCCAACCGCGCCGTTTGCGTGTATTCGCGATAAAAACGAAAAACAATTAACCCGGCAATCACCATCAGCGCCAACAGAAATAGGCCCCCCCAACCATAGACAACAAGCGTGTTTGTCGGTTGGCTATAATATTCAATTTGCCACGTGGACAGCGGATAAGGCAGATGTAGCACACCCAGTTGCTCCCTCTGTCTTAGCTGCTCTGCGGGTTTGCTTTGATAGAGCAAACGGCCATTCTCTTTTATTTGCAGGGTGTCATCGCCAAAATCAAAATCCGCGGCGTTGATGATGTCGGACAACAGTTTAATATAGGAAACCCGAAACCCAACAACATCCCCCCCCTTGTTGCGCCAATAAATTAAAACAGGCTCTTGCGTTTCATTGACAACAAACCAACCGGCCAACAGCACTTGCTGTTCACTCTTTATGTTGTGGCTATAGAGCAAACTTGGGTCATGAACTATCGGCATCACCAGCCGCACCCAATCCTGCTCCTTCTGCGTCAGCAAGTACCTTTCATCTGGATAAAGCAGTCTGTTCTTTTGCAACACAAAAACACTGTCTATGTCATCGTCCCTTGCAACAATGGCCTTCATGGCTGAATCATCATATGCCGTCAACTCCATCATCGCGTCAAAACGGGCCGCTCTTTGTTCAAACCAACTCATGACAAATGTGCCCGCCTGAACAATGCGCGTCTGTGCCAGTGTCTGCGCTTGATAGTGACGAAGCAAAACTTCATGCTCCAGTGTGCGAAAACCAAAATAAGCAATCAACCCAATAACGGCGAACATCACCGCCACCAAAATCAACAAACTTCTGGACTTTCGCTTGGCCATAACACTTTGTTTTCCGGCGGCCACTGCCGCCGGCGATGTTCAGCTACATTGTTTCATCAATAAGAGTCTCTCGTGCTTTGTTGTTGCCTATTATAATTCTGCTCCTTCAGCATTTTGCGCGAAGAGCCTGTGTCTCCTTTTTTCATGCGTTCAATCAGCTGGTCGTTCTGGTTCACATTTTCTTGGATTTTTTGCTTCACTGTAGGTGCACTTATCGGCAGGGCTTCCAAGGTTCTGGCACTCTGTTTGAGGACTGCTTGGGCTTCGGACATTTTGCCTTCGCTCATCAACTGAACGGCACGTTCATTTTCCAAAGCCATTGACTGAATGGCAGAGTCAGCCAACACCTCCTCAACAACCGCACCCTTCACTTCCTCTACCGAAGCGGTATAGCGAATGGCGAGTGCTTTTTGATAGGTGTCTTTTTTCTTCGTGCTCAAATTGTCATAGCTGACATTAATTTCCACAAAAGGTTTGGTTTCAGCACGTACTCCCTTGGCTGGAATCACCTCCAACAATACATATTTCTCCTGATTGGAATAAAGTTGGTTCAATCTAACTCTCGCCTGGTTGCCTTTAATTTCGCCATCGCGACCCAATAAGCGCACGGGTTTCACATTGTTGGCCAATTGGATGACGACTTCAACATCCTGGGCAACAACTGACATCACATCATTAAACTCCTTGGCAAAAATCATTTCCAAGTCGGTGGGCTCTTCGACAAAGGCATGATTGCCATCGCTATAGCCGGCAATCGCCGTCATCAGGTCTTCGTTATAGCCCTCACCAATCCCCAAGGTTGTGACAGCAATCCCTTTTTTGGCAGCAATTTTCGCCAACTCAGCCAATTCATTGATGGAAGTCGGCCCAACGTTGGCCTGACCATCCGACAATAGGATGATGCGGTTGACCTGTTCCTTATGGAGATGTTTGCTAACCTGCTCTATGCCTTTGCTGACGCCGGCAAACAGCGCCGTCATGCCACGCGACTGAACCTTCTTCTTTATCACCTCAATCAGCTTGTTTTTGTCTTTCACCTTTGTCGCTGGCACAATCACCTCGACTGTGCTGTCATAGGTCACCACCGACAAGGTATCCTCGCTGTTCAGCATGTTCACCGCCATAATGGCCGCATCACGCGCCTTTTCAATGCGGGCGCCACTCATTGAACTCGAACGGTCTATGACGAGCGCCAAATTGATGGGACTGCGCCTTTTGGTGTCGAGCGGAAAACCCTTCAACGAAACTTTCACATAATTTTTGTCCTGCACATTCTCCAATATAACCGGCGATGCAAGCTCCGACTTAACCGTCACGCTGGGCGCCATTCCAGCACTCGCACTCAGTGAAAAAAACAATGATGTCAACACAACACAACCAAGTCTCATTTGCATAAATGCTCCTTTGTCAATTCAAGTGACACCATTCTGAACTGCCAGAGCCAAAGAGTTGTCTGATTGCTGTATAAATTCGTCAAAAAATTGTAAAATGACGTGTTCCAAACCTCGCTATAAAACCAAGCGCCCTCTCTTCTCTGCAACGGCAACTTCAGCTACCACACCTGAGCGAAATTCAAGGAAGTCACTCTCCATTCCATCGCTGAAAATAACCCCGTTCTCCGGCATATAGGAGGTAATTCGCATGGGTTTGTCCGCGCGAATATGACCGAATACAATATTGGCACCCGTCGTTCGGGATGGAAACGGTTCTCTCACGCTGAACTGCAAATAGTCCACCCCCCACGCCCTTTGCCCTGTAGGAATGGAAATTTTTTCGACACCCATAATCCCGGCAGCGCCCGCGACAACACTCTTGAGCCAGCCGCTGGCGCCCAGCCCCGTAGAAACGATAATGCCACTGGAACTCTGGTGCTCACCTTCTTGCGCATATTGGATATGATAGCGTGCGGATATATGTGTTTTTTGTCCAATGAACAAGTCGTTGACGGCATACATTATCTGCCCGTCGTTGAGCGTGGACTTTGCCATGGACACTTCGCTAATGGGCCTCCGGTTTGCAAACACATCCGGCAACAAAGTACGCAAGTCTTTGGCCTTAAAGGGCAACAACATGCCGTCCCATCGGCTTGGGTCGGGGTTAACGCCAATGAGCGGTTGACCATCCAGGTATTTCAACGTGTTTGCAACAAGTCCGTCCTGTCCAACGGCGATGACAATGTCCTGCGGGCCAAACATGAAATTTGGAACATGCTCTCGGCTGACAAGTTGCACACGTCCCATTTCAGACAAAATGTCCTCAACCGTCCGCAATGCCTGCTTATAGGTGGTGTCCTCTTTCTGGTAGTCCCCAAAGTCACTGCCCAGGTGTTCCACATAAAAACGGGCCTGCTCTACGGTGTTGAAACGCGCTATCAGTTCCTCCAAACGGGTTTTACGTTTGACGAGAACGAGTTTGTTTTCCGTCCGTCTTCTCATAGGCGTCTTTCCCCATTATCTCCCGCAACAAATCCGGGCTAATGTTGAGTTGACCAATTTTCTCGGCATTCGCAGCAAGCCCTTGGAAAGCCAAAGCCATCAGTTTGTCAGGTTGCATGCCCACGCTGGCGAGACTTTGAATGACACCCACTTCCACCCCCTCCAACGCCTTCATGGCCACCTTGAGTGTATAGGCGCGGGCATCCGCTTCGGCACAGGCGTTTTCCATCGCCAACATCACCAACTCCTTGCGCCTCTCCTCCAGCTTAATCTCAAACAACATCTGCTCCTCCTTTAACAAATTCTGTTTTTGCTGAGCAGCTTGCTCGGCCTCCAACAACAGCGTTTTGCGCTTTTCCTCCAGTTTGACTTCAAACAACATCTGCTCCTCCTTCAGCAAATTCTGCCTTTGCTGGACAGCTTGCTCGGCCTCCAACTGTACCTCCCGCACCTGCCGCTTTTTCTGCTCTATGCGAATTTCGGTATTGTATTCGTTCTCCTTAACTTTGCGCTCCTGCTCAATGGAAGCGTTGCGCCTTTCATATACAGCATCGTCCGCCGTTTTGAGAATTTGCTCGCGAGTCTGCGCTTCCAACGCACGGGTTGTCTCCTGCTTGGCAAGTACGGCCAACAGCGAAAGCCCCATCACCTCAAGGCCCAAGCGCTTTATTTCTTCGCTTTGGCCCAATTCCTCGAAAATGGAGCTCACCAGAGACTCCCCAACACGCAGAGCCTCATGCAGCGTCATGGAGGCAAGATGTTTTTTCGCAAGCACCTTCACGCTGTTTATCATCCGCTGAGGCAATTTTTTCGGGTCCTCGGAAAGGTGGCCTCGCTTGCCTTTCAGGTTCAGCGTGTAGTCCAACATGCAGGCCGTTTCTTTCGGGTTTATTATGCGAAATACAAGCTGCCCCTGCAAGGTGACACTCTGAAAATCCGCCGTCATCTCCTCAAAAATGAAAGGCGTGTCAATGCTGCCTATGGGAATTGCCGCAATGGAAGTGTTGGGTGCATAGCAAAAAAACGCAAGCCCCGTGCCCTCCGCTATGAGTTTGCCTTTCGTGTAGCGGAGGACATACTCGCTGGGCTGAAACTTGAAGTATTTGAGTCCAAACATACAAAATATTCCTTTCCTGAATGATAAACCAAGCACCACAATAACACTTCAATTCTAAACACACGCCATTGCTAATTTCGGCTTTTATATTCCAAGATGGAGCTTTGATATTGTTTTTGCTACGCTACCGCTTTCATCCTTTTTTCAAAAAACCGTTCACAAGGAAATCCGCCATGACTCGTTTGCGCGTTTATACGCTTGCTCCAAAGAGAATATCGGCAACTTGCGCGCTATGGGCGTTGCTGTCCACCTCCCCCACCTTCCTCTCCCTGGACAGTGGCCTCGCCCAAGCAGCACAACCAACCCAAAAAAGCCTGCGCGCCTTCGCCTCAGAAGAAGAGTTGAATGCCTGGCTGCAAACAAAAAAGAGCCTTTTCGAAAAAAATCGAGCTGACGTTGAGGCCCATTCTGCAAAAAATATGGCGCTTCCTTCTGTCGTTTATGCCCCCGCACCCGTGCAAGACAGTCTGCCACAAAACGAATCTGTTACCAACAACCAGACAGCTGGCGTGGATGAAGGCGGTATCGTCAAAGTCCATAAAAATCACTTGGTCATTTTGCGCCGGGGACGCTTGTTCACCGTGCGCATCACCAACAATACCTTGCAGCCTGTCGACATGCAGGACGCTTTCGCGCCAGGCTCCAGCGGCCATGCCTGGTATGACGAAATGCTGGTTTCTGATAATACCGTCGTGGTCATCGGCTATAGCTATGACAAGGGCGGTACGGAAGTCATCCTGTTCGGCATCGATGATGGTGGACACCTCTCCTATTATGATACTTATGTCCTGCGCTCTAATGACTATTATTCCTCGCGCAACTATGCCAGCCGCCTCATCGGCAATACCCTCGTCTTCTATGCCCCACTCCACCTTCACTTCTATCGCAACCCCCTGGACTGCTTCCCCGCCACCCTCCTCTGGCAAAAAAATGAAAAAGCCAGCTTCAAACCCATTGCGCCCGCTACCCGAATTTATCGCACGACGGATGACCTTGACCCAACACAAGACAACATCACCCTGCATACGGTTATGGCTTGTGAAATTTCCAAAAACAAACTGGACTGCTCGGCCTCGGCGGTGCTGGGCCCTTCTGGCCGCGAATTTTATGTCGCTAAGGATGCGGTCTATGTCTGGAGCGCGCCTTCTCAACATTATTATGGAAAACCCGCCGAGCAAATGCCCGTCGCTGCCTCGGTCTTTCGCCTGCCTTTGAATACGCAAGAAGCACCTACAGCTTTGAAAACCTATGGCAGCCCCATTGACCAATTCTCCTTCTTGGAAAGCACGGACGGCTATCTCCATGTGCTGCTTCGCGCAGAAGGCCCCGCACCCTCCATGTGGGCATCCGAACAGGGCAGCCATGAGCTCGCCCTGTTGCGAATTCCCTTGCGTGACTTTGGCGACGGTTCAACCTCCGCCCCACCGGAACATTATTTCCCACTCCCCTCACCCAAAGGCGGAAGCAGCCTTCAAAACCGCTATATCGGCGATTATCTCGTCTATGGCGCAGGACAAACCTGGTTGCAAACACAGGAAAAAGTGTCCGGCCTGGCCTATCTCCTGAAATGGGACAACCCCGGCCAAGTCGAGAGCATCACCCCGCCGCACCGCGTTGACCGTATTGAGGCCCTGGGAAAAGCACCACTCCTGGTAGGCGGAAATGAAGGGCATTTGTATTTCAGCGTTCTTGACTTTCGGACCACCACCCCTCCCCCCCCGCAGAAAAACAAAATACCCCCTCCTGCCGAAACAAAACAAACATTGAAACAACTGGCGCGCATTGCTGATACTTTCAAACTGAAGAATGCTGCACAGGGCGAAACCCGCAGCCATGGCTTTTTCTATAAACCGGATACGGGAAATAACGAAAGTGGCCTTATGGGACTGCCTTATGCACGCAGCGGCCGCCCCGGTTGGAAGCAACTGAAGGAGGCTCCCAGCGGCATCCTTTTCCTGAGAAACCATCATTTGCGTTTCTCTGAAGCGGGTGCTTTGCTTGCCTCTCTCGCTACCCAAAAGAACGACGACCAATGCAAGGCCTCCTGCACGGACTGGTATGGCAACTCGCGCCCACTTTTTGTTGCAAACCGAATTTTCGCGCTGATGGGTTATGAGCTTGTGGAAGGAAAAATGGTCGACAACCGCCTGAAAGAAACCCGTCGCATTAACTTTTTTCAGAAGAACAAGCGCAATTATAGAAACCCATAGGAGTTGATTCCAGGCTGCTCTCCTTTTGGCCTTGCCCCCCTCCCTCCTCGGTATAATACGTAGACTGCCCCCTATTGGTTTAGGCTGCGTGGGAGGGGGACAGCTTGGAGCATTTTCGATTTAAGTTTTAACATATCCAGAGGAGGCAAAATAGTTATGGCATTCTTCTTTCGAGAAGGTGCCCAGAAGAATGCCGATGCGGTTCCAGAGTGCGTCGACTGTGCGCATAGCAGCCTTTTGCAGGAGGACTTTGAATTTGGCGAAGAGGGCTGGAAAGGTTGTCACCCGCCCGTCCGAAGCGTGGAGCACAGAAATTTTTGCACATATTCCAGGAAGAGCGCACCATTCATGGGGCCATCCACAACCATGGAAGCCGTCACAGCATTACAGCGCAACACCACAACGAAAGTTGTAAATTTCCAGTGCCCGTGCGACACAGAAGCCGCGCAACGCTGCCCGCACGGTGAGCGTTCACGCAGGCGCGTCATGCGGGTTGTTGCCCACGTTTCGTCGAGGAATACCAACTTGCTGCTGCCCTACTCGGCTGCTCGCGCCGCCACTTGCTACGCGCTTGCTTCACGTCTTCGCGCTCTTGCTCGCTGGCGTGCAGTGTTTTTTTTAAGCTTAGGCCCCATTTGTTGAGTTGGTGCCACAACGCCGGAATTTTAATTTCAGCTCCCAACTTGGCCAACCGCTCACACATCTCTGCAATCGTCAAGTCCAGCTCTGCCTGAATCCACCCCCGCAACCTCTCCTTCAAATGCGCAATTCGTTCTCCCCCATTGGGTAGCTGCAACGCTCACCCTTCTCGCGAAAACGTGTTTTGACATCATAAACCCATACGTGACTGACTTCAAAACGCCGCGCAATACCGCTGGGGCGCTCCCCTCATTTCAATGCGCACAACACACGCTCTCTCAAGTCTTGTGAATAGGCATGTATAACAAACCCTCTCTATAGAGAACTTTAATATCATATGTGCGAAAGCCTAAATCTAAAATACTCTAATAACACTGGTTTCAATCCACGCGCCCGTGTGGGGCGCGACCGTCGCGCTTTCCATGTATTGTTGAATTTATAAGCTGTTTCAATCCACGCGCCCGTGTGGGGCGCGACCATGGCGAGGCGGGCGATGGCACCATTTTTTAGTGAATTATATACTTGACTTCCCATGGCGCATGCGCTATTATATAAGTATCATGTGCAAGGTAACTGTTTCAACATATGAGTTTCTAAAGCGATTTCCGAACGAAGAGGTTGCAAGAAAACACATTGAACAAAAGCGCTGGAATGGCGAGCCCACTTGCCCGCACTGTGGAGGCGTAGACAAGCAATACAAGAAGAGAAGAGACGGGAAAGAAGGCTATTTCTTCTGCAATCACTGCGGAGCTGTCTATACCGTTCGCACCGGCACAATTTTCGAGCGCTCTCACGTGCCATTGCACATATGGCTTTATGCAATCTACCTCGTTGTGACTGCACGCAAAGGAATCTCTTCGCTTCAGCTTTCTAAAGAGCTTGGAGTCACTCAAAAGACCGCCTGGTTCATGCTTCAACACATTCGTGAGGCGTGTGGGAACGACGAAGACAACGACGGTGATGGTGGCTTTCTGAGTGGCATTGTTGAGATTGATGAAGTCTATATTGGTGGGAAAGAAACCAATAAACATGAGAATAAGAAACTCAAAGCTGGCCGAGGAATGGTCGGCAAAATTGCTGTTATCGGAATGCGTGAGCGCGGCGGGAGTGTAAAGGCACAACTGCTGTCCAGCACTAGCGCCGCCGCAATGCACGCAGCAATTACCAGCACAGTGGCACCAGGCTCAACCATCTGCACGGATGAACACAAGTCTTATAAGGGCATGCCGCAATACGAGCACAAGCTTGTTAACCACAGCGCGAAGCAGTTTGTGGATGGCATGGCGCACACCAATGGAATTGAAAGCGTATGGGCTGTTTTGAAGCGCGGATTTTATGGCGTCTACCACTCATTTTCAGCGAAGCACTTGAAGCGCTATATTTCTGAGTTTGTCTTCAGGCTCAACGAAGGCAATTGCAAGGTGCATACGTTGGACAGATTGGATGCGTTTCTAGGAAAAGTGATTGGCGCGAAGATTACGTACAGGGCGTTGACAGCGAGAGAAGCAAGCATTGCATAGCTTGCTCTATAAAAATATATTTTTCTTGCTGAAAAAGATACATTTCCCTTGCTGAAAATTCTTGGATGTGATTTTTGCGCGATCGTGGATAACGATTCTAAGCAATCAATGGGTGGCAAGGCACGCGCAGTAGCTCTTTCAAGGAGAACGCGTGCTGAAATTGCCAGGAAGGCAGCAGCGGCACGGTGGGAAGTGCACAAGCGAACTCACCCGCTTAGGCTGCTGTTGCAGACACTTCCAGAACCAGGCGCAGAGTTAGATTCGCATCAAGTAGCAAGTTGGTTGAGGTTGGCCAATAGTGCTCTTGATATGGTTTACAAGACAGAGCAAGGAGGTGTCCAAATACAAATCATAGTGTTAAATAGAAAATAAGCTCGTAACGCTACAACGTTACGAGCTTGTTATGACATGGTGGCACGAGGCCACCCTTCTGTCACCTTCAACATGTCTCCTGCTAGGGACAATTCAAAAATACTCTTTTTGGGTGTTGGAGGCAACATATTGGCCTCCTCAATTTTTACTTGAAAGGAGTATATATGCTTATTCAGAATATTGGAGCACACAGACCTAAAGTGATCTTTGTGCATTCATATGTTCGTATTCGGCTTGGACGTCTTGAACATGTGGGCCACTATTGGCGTTCATGGCCGCATTAATTGTTCCTGAAGTCGTTGTACCCGCGGCAGCTATTATGCTGTCGCGGTTTTTTTGTGCTCGTCCCTCTTTCTTTCAGGAAGAGGAAGTCAAGTATATAATTCCCATTTTTTAGGTGTTTCAATCCACGCGCCCGTGTGGGGCGCGACCATATACTCAAGAAGCTGCCTTATGTGGCTTTCTCGTTTCAATCCACGCGCCCGTGTGGGGCGCGACATATGCAACATCATTTCCAATCTGGTCAATAACTCGTTTCAATCCACGCGCCCGTGTGGGGCGCGACAGGCTATAGATTATGAGCAATCGCTCAGCATGTAGTTTCAATCCACGCGCCCGTGTGGGGCGCGACATTCCCTACGCTGATGCCATTTGTGTCGGCGAAGGGTTTCAATCCACGCGCCCGTGTGGGGCGCGACAGGCTATAGATTATGAGCAATCGCTCAGCATGTAGTTTCAATCCACGCGCCCGTGTGGGGCGCGACGAGGTGCGAGCGTGTGCAAATACAAGTTTCAATCAGTTTCAATCCACGCGCCCGTGTGGGGCGCGACTCAGCGGAACCTGTCGCTGCTTCGTCGAAGCTCAATGTTTCAATCCACGCGCCCGTGTGGGGCGCGACGCTCCTGTTTTGCGCTTTCGAGCCAGCTTGCCCGGTTTCAATCCACGCGCCCGTGTGGGGCGCGACGGATGGAAATCATCCGACACCCCCAAGCGCACCAGTTTCAATCCACGCGCCCGTGTGGGGCGCGACTATCCGAGACAAGGCAAAATCTGCCGTTTCCGAATGTTTCAATCCACGCGCCCGTGTGGGGCGCGACCGAAGCATCAAACACCAGACTTGTTGGGGCTACTGTTTCAATCCACGCGCCCGTGTGGGGCGCGACATAATAGCGTTGTATGTCTTATCGTCAATACTCATTGTTTCAATCCACGCGCCCGTGTGGGGCGCGACATTCAAAAATTCTTTGAATTGGGAGGGAGACCAATGTTTCAATCCACGCGCCCGTGTGGGGCGCGACTTGGAGTATCTCCAAACGTGTGTTGAATACTCCAGTTTCAATCCACGCGCCCGTGTGGGGCGCGACCGCTCCCCTTCGTCGTGCATCAACAGCGCCGCCGTGTTTCAATCCACGCGCCCGTGTGGGGCGCGACCAATTCAGACTGAGCAGCAATGAGTGCTGTGTCAGTTTCAATCCACGCGCCCGTGTGGGGCGCGACGACTTTGCATTGTGTCAAACAACGAATTCAGCCGAGTTTCAATCCACGCGCCCGTGTGGGGCGCGACACGCGAACGCGATTCCGCATAAATGCTTGCTTGCGTTTCAATCCACGCGCCCGTGTGGGGCGCGACAGGTGAAAATTGTTGCACCTCCTTCTGGTGTGGAGTTTCAATCCACGCGCCCGTGTGGGGCGCGACGGAGGGGGTGGTTACAGTAGGCCACGTCTGAGCACGTTTCAATCCACGCGCCCGTGTGGGGCGCGACAGGAGCTGCTGGTAATGTACACCAAGCACCTCGAGTTTCAATCCACGCGCCCGTGTGGGGCGCGACAACGCATCTTCTCCTATGCGTTTAAGCATCATCTTGTTTCAATCCACGCGCCCGTGTGGGGCGCGACTCGCCTGTGAGAATTTATAAATTCATTTTTCCAGAGTTTCAATCCACGCGCCCGTGTGGGGCGCGACCGCTCCCCTTCGTCGTGCATCAACAGCGCCGCCGTGTTTCAATCCACGCGCCCGTGTGGGGCGCGACCAATTCAGACTGAGCAGCAATGAGTGCTGTGTCAGTTTCAATCCACGCGCCCGTGTGGGGCGCGACCCTGTCCGACGCGACACCATGCTTAGCTGACACGAGTTTCAATCCACGCGCCCGTGTGGGGCGCGACGAGCTTAATGTCTCAATATTTTTTGGGGCATGGGTGTTTCAATCCACGCGCCCGTGTGGGGCGCGACCCGTGCATTCGGCGTTGAGTCTGCTCGCACGTCTCCGTTTCAATCCACGCGCCCGTGTGGGGCGCGACCATATTCCGAAGAGTCAGCCGTTGCAATTCTCACGTTTCAATCCACGCGCCCGTGTGGGGCGCGACTAACCCAGGTGCTCTGCTGTCCTGTCAGTCGCGAAGTTTCAATCCACGCGCCCGTGTGGGGCGCGACCACCCTATCCTGGCCGATTATTGATGCAACGCCTGTTTCAATCCACGCGCCCGTGTGGGGCGCGACTAAAATTTGAAGAGCCTTATGCATTCTTGCATGTGTTTCAATCCACGCGCCCGTGTGGGGCGCGACCAATTCTCGCGCCTGTATCCTTCCTTCTCCCGCGAGTTTCAATCCACGCGCCCGTGTGGGGCGCGACATAAAATGCGCTGCAATTGACACGCTAGGCCACCGTTTCAATCCACGCGCCCGTGTGGGGCGCGACTAACCCAGGTGCTCTGCTGTCCTGTCAGTCGCGAAGTTTCAATCCACGCGCCCGTGTGGGGCGCGACCACCCTATCCTGGCCGATTATTGATGCAACGCCTGTTTCAATCCACGCGCCCGTGTGGGGCGCGACTAAAATTTGAAGAGCCTTATGCATTCTTGCATGTGTTTCAATCCACGCGCCCGTGTGGGGCGCGACTCGACTCGCTCAAAAACCAAGCATTCTGGAGCTGTTTCAATCCACGCGCCCGTGTGGGGCGCGACCCGTCTGCAAAAACTCCTCCATGGAGCGGTCAGCGTTTCAATCCACGCGCCCGTGTGGGGCGCGACTATGATGACTTCGTGAGATATTTGGACATCAGGAGTTTCAATCCACGCGCCCGTGTGGGGCGCGACACGTCATCCGCCTCAAGCGTCAGGCTCTGAGACTTGTTTCAATCCACGCGCCCGTGTGGGGCGCGACTTCCATCGGAGGAGCTATGACAAAAGAAGAGCTTTGGTTTCAATCCACGCGCCCGTGTGGGGCGCGACCAGCAAGTCTCATTGAACACAAGCATGTACGGCGCGTTTCAATCCACGCGCCCGTGTGGGGCGCGACTGCTCGGACAAAAGCGAGGAGGGCGAGGAACTAAGTTTCAATCCACGCGCCCGTGTGGGGCGCGACTCAATTCATAGACTAGGCCCAACAAAATGGTGCGGTTTCAATCCACGCGCCCGTGTGGGGCGCGACCCGTGCATTCGGCGTTGAGTCTGCTCGCACGTCTCCGTTTCAATCCACGCGCCCGTGTGGGGCGCGACGGAGTCGCAACATATATTTCGCGCTCATAGCAAGTTTCAATCCACGCGCCCGTGTGGGGCGCGACGTTAGAGTCTGTGACTTTTGGCCTGTGGTTCGTCGTTTCAATCCACGCGCCCGTGTGGGGCGCGACAAAAAAATAATGCTCGAAATGAGTCGTCACTTAAGTTTCAATCCACGCGCCCGTGTGGGGCGCGACGCATCGGGCTACTCAAACGCGGGTGCGTCTCTCACGTTTCAATCCACGCGCCCGTGTGGGGCGCGACGTATCTCATAGCGCCACCACATGCGGAGGAGGCGGTTTCAATCCACGCGCCCGTGTGGGGCGCGACGTGGCAGGTATGCTTACGCTGCCGGAGGATGCCGAGTTTCAATCCACGCGCCCGTGTGGGGCGCGACTGCTGCGCGCGTCGCGGGAGTCGTCGCTTATCATGGGTTTCAATCCACGCGCCCGTGTGGGGCGCGACCAGCACGCCAGGGAGTGGCGCCCGCGTGGAGCGCAGTTTCAATCCACGCGCCCGTGTGGGGCGCGACCTGCCTCGCGTATGTGCTCCTCCTGCGCAATGAGAGTTTCAATCCACGCGCCCGTGTGGGGCGCGACGAGAGTTGATTGCAATGGGATTCTTGCTTCGTCCGTTTCAATCCACGCGCCCGTGTGGGGCGCGACTTTCCGTCTCAGCAAGGCGCTGGGAATCTCTGAGGCGTTTCAATCCACGCGCCCGTGTGGGGCGCGACAGTTTGAGCATGGTGACGGAGTGACATTTATAGCAGGTTTCAATCCACGCGCCCGTGTGGGGCGCGACAGCGTGAGCTAGATGATAAGCAGAGGGATGATCCGGTTTCAATCCACGCGCCCGTGTGGGGCGCGACCAAAAAGTTGAAGTTGTATGTTGGCGCAAGGAGAGTTTCAATCCACGCGCCCGTGTGGGGCGCGACCTGGTGAGGATATTTTGTCCACCAGTGAGGCAGTGTTTCAATCCACGCGCCCGTGTGGGGCGCGACAAATAAATGCACAGAATTGACCATCCAACTTCAGTGTTTCAATCCACGCGCCCGTGTGGGGCGCGACATCACAACTGCGTCAGGCTTTTCCTCCAGGGAGCGTTTCAATCCACGCGCCCGTGTGGGGCGCGACGTGACGTGCAGCACAACAGATGCCCCTGCAGCAGGGTTTCAATCCACGCGCCCGTGTGGGGCGCGACTCCTTTGTCGGCAACGTCCGAGAGTCTGCAATTAAAGTTTCAATCCACGCGCCCGTGTGGGGCGCGACTGCAAAATCATGATTTTTTATGATTGGTCACATTAGTTTCAATCCACGCGCCCGTGTGGGGCGCGACGAAGAAATCACCGCTTTTAGCAAGGCGCTCGCCAAGTTTCAATCCACGCGCCCGTGTGGGGCGCGACCGGACAGCGCAAGCACTGCTGCAACAATGGCGGCGTTTCAATCCACGCGCCCGTGTGGGGCGCGACCCAATTCAGATTGAGCAGCAATGAGTGCCGTATCAGTTTCAATCCACGCGCCCGTGTGGGGCGCGACTTTCGCGTTTACTGGCTTTTCCAGCATCGCGTACAAGTTTCAATCCACGCGCCCGTGTGGGGCGCGACTCTTGTCGGCCAGCAACCGCACAACCATGTTGATGAGTTTCAATCCACGCGCCCGTGTGGGGCGCGACTGGAGGAGGTTGTTGCGAAGCTCTGTGAAGCTCACGTTTCAATCCACGCGCCCGTGTGGGGCGCGACTATCTAAGATAATAAACGCAGCATTGAATCCACAGTTTCAATCCACGCGCCCGTGTGGGGCGCGACACGCCTCAATAATTTCCGGCTGCATCTTGTTGAAGTTTCAATCCACGCGCCCGTGTGGGGCGCGACGGCACTTTTCGATTGTTGACAGAGCGCCTACGTCGTTTCAATCCACGCGCCCGTGTGGGGCGCGACCCGTTTGCACCAAGGCAATTTCTTGGTGGCTTCCGTTTCAATCCACGCGCCCGTGTGGGGCGCGACCCCCACGCGGTAGACACCGCCGTGCTTGGTGTCCGTGTTTCAATCCACGCGCCCGTGTGGGGCGCGACTACAGTTTTGGACACACATATTCCTTCTTCATCCGTTTCAATCCACGCGCCCGTGTGGGGCGCGACGATACAAGAATGGAATAAGCAAACAACCATGAAAAGTTTCAATCCACGCGCCCGTGTGGGGCGCGACCTTTCCGTGCGAACAATTCTTTCTGCGGCACTGGTTTCAATCCACGCGCCCGTGTGGGGCGCGACTTCATCTCTTACCCAACGTAGTTTGTCGCCTACAGTTTCAATCCACGCGCCCGTGTGGGGCGCGACATGAGAGCCATTTGCACTTGTGCAGATGTTTGCTGTTTCAATCCACGCGCCCGTGTGGGGCGCGACTTGTCGTTTTGAAAACGACCAAGATATATGCTGTTGTTTCAATCCACGCGCCCGTGTGGGGCGCGACCCGCAAGATGGCGAAAGCTCTCGGCGGCATAGAAGTTTCAATCCACGCGCCCGTGTGGGGCGCGACATCGACGGAAAAAAAATTGAGAGACTGACCCTAAAGTTTCAATCCACGCGCCCGTGTGGGGCGCGACTTGGAAACGCCATGCGTGGGAATGTAATGGCGCTGTTTCAATCCACGCGCCCGTGTGGGGCGCGACCAAAAGCACGACGAAATGTGCTCGATTTTAACGCGTTTCAATCCACGCGCCCGTGTGGGGCGCGACCGCAACATCAAGATGGGTATCGGCTAAACAAGACGTTTCAATCCACGCGCCCGTGTGGGGCGCGACTTGTCCCAGTGCGAGAGCCCGCCCTGTCTGCCTCCGGTTTCAATCCACGCGCCCGTGTGGGGCGCGACCAATACACCTGTCAAAGTTCTTTGTTGCCAAGTCGTTTCAATCCACGCGCCCGTGTGGGGCGCGACCAAATACGCATATCAAATTGCCTTGCCTTGGGTCGTTTCAATCCACGCGCCCGTGTGGGGCGCGACGTTCTAATGTTTATGGTGGTTTCCGTTACTCCTGTTTCAATCCACGCGCCCGTGTGGGGCGCGACATATCAATGTCTTCGATGTTTGTTTTTTCGTCAAGTTTCAATCCACGCGCCCGTGTGGGGCGCGACGCATGAGCGGGGCACGGGGCACCACCTCAAGCAAGTTTCAATCCACGCGCCCGTGTGGGGCGCGACCCAAGCTGCCAACAAAAACATAAAAGATGCTTTGTTTCAATCCACGCGCCCGTGTGGGGCGCGACCTCAGGTCAATTCTTAATGACCCTGGGATTTGTAGTTTCAATCCACGCGCCCGTGTGGGGCGCGACTCAAATGGTTATTTCAAATATTCTTCTTTCCACTGCGTTTCAATCCACGCGCCCGTGTGGGGCGCGACTTGGTAAAGCGTCTATAGTCGGCGATATTGCCCCCGTTTCAATCCACGCGCCCGTGTGGGGCGCGACAGTATGCAGTTCAGGAGCAAACCAGCCGCACGTGGTTTCAATCCACGCGCCCGTGTGGGGCGCGACCAGTTTCTTGTGTTCAGCGTTGCTGACGAATTTGTGTTTCAATCCACGCGCCCGTGTGGGGCGCGACGAACGTGCGGGGTTTGACAGGCCGGGAAATGCAGGTTTCAATCCACGCGCCCGTGTGGGGCGCGACTAAATCGTTGTCTCTCGCTGGCCAGGTTATCAACCGTTTCAATCCACGCGCCCGTGTGGGGCGCGACCACTCCGTCTTGCGGGCGGAACAATTAGCATTGACCGTTTCAATCCACGCGCCCGTGTGGGGCGCGACAGATGAGGTAACACTTTATTCCGTAGCCGGCAACGTTTCAATCCACGCGCCCGTGTGGGGCGCGACGCTAATGGCTTGGTCTATGTCCACAGGCGAAGACGTTTCAATCCACGCGCCCGTGTGGGGCGCGACTAAAAATAATCAATGATAATTGTGATTTATGAGCGTTTCAATCCACGCGCCCGTGTGGGGCGCGACTTTTCGGATAGCGTCTTTCACCTCAAATCTAATTTCCGTTTCAATCCACGCGCCCGTGTGGGGCGCGACCCCTTGCCGTGTTGTGGTGGGCGCCATGATAGCAAGTTTCAATCCACGCGCCCGTGTGGGGCGCGACAAGCGAAATTGCCGGGAGACCAAAATGAGCGATGTTTCAATCCACGCGCCCGTGTGGGGCGCGACCCGCCGTCCTTTACGAGCGGGGCGGCACGCAACGGTTTCAATCCACGCGCCCGTGTGGGGCGCGACCAAATCCAAATAAAAATTACCTTCTCCAACAACAGTTTCAATCCACGCGCCCGTGTGGGGCGCGACTTCGCAAAACGATTTTAAACCTTTCATAAAATACGTTTCAATCCACGCGCCCGTGTGGGGCGCGACCTTTTCAGGTATACGGAATTTTTCCGCAGTACCAGTTTCAATCCACGCGCCCGTGTGGGGCGCGACTCATTTTCCTCCAATACATATGCTTTGATTTCCTGTTTCAATCCACGCGCCCGTGTGGGGCGCGACGCCAACAGCCTAACATACGAATTCGAAAATCAAAAAAATCAACTTTTTGCGAACATGTCCAGCGTGCACGCCGTCTCTCCATTTGTTTTTTATCGGAAAAGTTGAAGCCGCAATATATTCATCACTTAGAGATGTGCGAACCTCTAACAAATCCATCAAACGCTATGGGTTCGCACACGCTTTGTCAGAAAACCAGAGGGCCGTTAAAGTCTACCGCCGCTTTCGCACCAACGTGTTCCACTCGGGATTGCCAATGTCTGCCAAGATAATAAAAACGCAGACTGTCTTGAGTAGGGTCAATTGAATCCAGCAGTTTCTGCTTGAGGGTTACCCACTGAGCAGGCTCAACTTCAATTTCAAAAACCGAGTACTGCACACGCTGCCCATAATCCTGGCAAGCCCGCGCTACGCGCCGAAGACGCCGCGCACTGCCCTCTTCTCGAGTGCTAACATCATAGCTGACCAAAACCATCATCGCCGCACCTCATTTCCAGAGAAAGGGAGGATACGCCTCTAGGTCTCCACGCAGGTGGCGCGCCAGTAACTGCGCCTGAATTGCCGGAAAAAGCCCTAAAGTGAATTTTTCTTCCAAAAAGGTGTGATGCAATTCCTCCCGTTTTCTGTCCTGGTAAGCCGTAAGCACTGTCTTGCGTGAGCTTTCCTTAAGAAGCACTGCACCATTGTCAAAGGTGGTGAAATCCTGTTCGTTGAGTTGCCGGCGGTTGATGAGCGACAATGCTAGACGGTCTGCAAGCAGCGGACGAAATTCTTCCAGCAAGTCCAAAGCAAGACTGGGACGTCCCGGTCTGTCACGATGCAAAAACCCAACTGCAGGGTCAAGCCCAACGGCTTCAAGCGCCGAGCGACAATCATGCACAAGCAGAGTATATAAGAAAGAGAGCAGTGCATTGATTGCATCGGTCGGCGGACGCCGACTGCGGCCATGAAAACGCAGCGACGGCTCGTCTACCCGAATGAGTGAATCGAACACACCAAAATAGATTTGCGCCGCCTCACCTTCCATACCGCGCAAAACATCTTGCGCGGTTTCCATGGATAAACGTTCTATAATGCGTTTCAGCCTATCCCGCGCATGGGTCAATGCCGCACGCGTCGTTTCATCCAGGTTTTCGCCATAATCTCGAATCGCTCGACTAATGACGGTACGTTGATTGTGTACTTTTCCAAGAAGCACATTGCGCACAATAAGAGCGCAACGAAGCGGGTCATCCGTACGACGGTATTGCTCGCGCCGCAGCAACACATTGCCTGAAACTGGGCCTTCTACTCTCGCCAAAAACTTGCCGTAGGGCGAAAGAAAACACACGCAGATACCCTGCTCTGCGCAGTAACCCAACAATGGAGGGGAAACCAACACATGTCCCATGCAAACAAGACTCTCCAGCATATGCACAGGAATCCTCCTCCTCTCCTCACCTCCAACTTCCATAACAATATTGGCCCCATCTTTTCTCAACCAAGCACCTTCGGTTGTTGCATAGAGTGTATTGAGTTGGCGGCGCATGGCTTAGTCCTGTAATTGCCGCATCAACCAGTCCTCAACGTCGCCTGCATGTTCCAGCAACTTCGGTCGGCAGTCGTCAATAAGAGAGCAAGCATCGCAGCGTTTAGCGTCATATTTGGCAAGTGGCGTTCTGCCACCGTCGATTAAAGTGCGTGTATCAGAAATAACTCGCTGAGTCAGTATACGCAGCTCGTCGTCAAACACCACCGTTTGTCGCCGCCGCGTTTTGCCATAATACAACGCACCCTCCTCGCACGGTTTCCCAAACATCGCTTCCAAACACAGTGCTTGCGCACAAAGCTGCACTTCGTCTGCTCGGTGTTGCTTGGGTTTGCCTCGTTTATATTCGACAGGATACGGTTGCTCGCCTTGTGCTGTGACGTGAAATTCGACAACGTCAGCAACACCTGAAATTCCCAACGTCTCATCAGCCAATGGCATCGCGGTAAGCGTCCGAACCCCCTTGCGCTTCTCTATTGCTGGATTATCGGTCTTGTCATGCAACAGTCGGCCTTCGGCAGTGAAACGGTTTTCTGTCCATAGTCGTTCGACGTGGATTAACGCGCACTGGCGCGGACAGTAAAGATAATGCTGAAGGGCAGAGAGGGGGATGGGGTCGCTGTTCATAAGGACTGCAGGCTAAGCTTCTATCAGGAATGCAAATATCCTCCAGTAAAGTCGGGGGATATCCCATGTTTTAGGGTTGGCAAATTTATAGGACGCGAGCACTTGTATTTCCTTAAATATTCGGACTCGCGTTGAGCAGGGAAATTTTGAAAACTCCCCCTTTCCTCGTTTATAGGTAAGGGGGGATTCGTTTTTATTACAAAATTTCGACACCTTCTGGGGCCAGAGAAATTTCGATCGCATAATCCGAAAAATCACGAGGTGGTTTGGCTGGATTTTGACGGGTCAGTGTCACCAGTTTGAAAAGGTCTCTGGCGTGGGCGTTACCAAGGGCGGATGTGTGTTTGAAGATGACCAACTTCTGGGTACCCATCAGGCCACGGGCGGCGGAGCGGTCGTACTCGAACATGTCACGCAGGGCCTGCCAGAACAGGGCCAGGTCATCTTCATTAAAACCCGTTTGATTGGCTAGGGCTGGTGAAATAAAACCGTAGGCGACATACAACGCATAGGGCACGGTGTTCTTCCGGCCCATGGTGCGATTGTCACCGCCCTGTTTTTCCGCCTCGGCTTCGGTAGCGACAGCCATGCGAGTAATGGAATGCTCGGCGGTGACGATGGGATCAACCGAACGACCAAAAGTCATCTGCACCGGACCGCGAACCTGACCGCAGTTAGGTGCTGATTTCAGTGACATAACAGCGCCGAATGTGCGAATATCAAAATAATGTTTACACATCCAATCTCGCCCCTTTTCCGTTTCCTCAGCGGTCGGTTTGCGAGGTTTTGCTTCCTTCAAAGCGTCGGTGATAAGCTTTTTCACTTCTTTCGATAATTCAACCTCCTTCAGCCAATTTTTAACCTCTTTTTTATCCGCGTCGGCGGCGACAACCAAAACTTTTGCGTCATCGTCCTGTTCAACCAGTGAAAGCCCTTCACATAATTCAATATCTTCAAATGAAGATGCTAAGTTTTCAGGGATCGGTTTGGGAGATTCTTGCCCAACGTTAATCCCAAGTTCTCGAAAAGCTTCCACATGCGCACGTCCAAGCACGGCTTTTTCTTTAACGTAAATGTCATATCCAGGCTTGTCCTTATTGTCAGCCCCTTTGGTAAGCTGGATATAATTGCGCACCTTACGCTTCAGGCAAACATCGGTAACAAGCCCCTGACCGGTTTCGGCATCGATACGCGGCAAGTTGCCAGCGTCGGGGTCACCATTGGGATTGCCGTCTTTGACATCGAAAATCAGGACAAAATCATAGCGGTTTTTGATTGGATTGCTCATGGCGGTTTCCTTTGGTTGGCGTGGGTGTCGGTTACAGTTTTGCCTGTACGTCAGACTCGGAAGCAGTTTTCTTGGTGTAGAAATCCTGAACTTGGTGATAGTAGCCGATGGCGAACTTGCCCTGTTTCACCAGATTCAGATGGGCGGGAAAAGCCAAAACAGCCGGGATTTCCGAAATGATTTCCGCTAGTAACCGCTCAAAATAGATCCGACGACCGGAGCTTTTCAGCTTCGGGAGGTGATGGTTTTTTAAACGCATCAGGTTGTGGAACACCGCGACCGGTGTTGACGAGGCCGAAGCGTAGAACTTGTCGCGGATGGTAGCGTTGATGCCCGGATTGGCTTCCTGCTGGATCTTTTCCAAGACAGCGAACAACCGTCCAAGGCGGTAGCCGATATCGGTGTTTTCCTTGTCGAGACTCACGGTCAGACTCCTTCTTTTGGCTTGCGGGTTGGCTTTAAATTTTCGGTTCAGGCATCCTTTAATCAATTTGGCACGAGCATGGTTGACCTCGCGCTCAGCCTTGACGCGGACAATTGCTGCTTGAAGCAACGTTTCCGGAAACGGTAAACCTTCCAAAATAGCCCGCATGACATTGCCAGCCAAATTGGGGGCAATATTTTCCGACTTGCCCTGTACGGCGGTTGACACCAACAGCCGCCACAGCGAAAGATGTTTTTGCTCCTTTGGTCCATGCGCAATGCGCAAGTCTTCAAAATACTCGCGAAACCTCGTGGCGAACTGAGAAACTGTTCCAACATGCCAGAAGCGCACGGCAATACGGGCGACGTTTGGCGAAAGCCCCAGCACGTAAAAGCGGGTGCCGTCGGCGTCAAAAACAGCCGCTCCCATTTGCGGCGATTGATACAGGGCTGCGACGGCGTTGGTCAGCCGGTCGGGATCATCTTTCGGCGGTTCTTCAAAAAATCCGCCAAAGACGTCTTCAAATTCATCCTGTTTCGCTGACCAGAACACGGTGGTCGCATCGCCAACTCGCAGTTTTTGTTTGGAATCCTTGGCAAGCAGGGTGTTCAGGGCGGTGGTGTAAGCAAACATCGACCTGTCGCACACAGGGGCATTGTAGGCTTGCTCCTTTCCATACGAGTCATAACCGCTATTTTTTTGGAACCCAACGAGCTTTTTGGCATCTTTTCCAATTCGCGTATCCGAATGAATGCGGACAATTTCCCCTGGTTGTCCACAAACCAAACAAATTTTAGGTGGCACGTTTTCGGGACCAGCGGGTATCCGATTCACGTAATCCTGTATATCTTGTTCTTCCACCACCAATTTTGTTCCGACGCGGAACATGACATTCGGCGCCGGTTTTGTTGCCAGACATGGTTTGAACAAATCTGATTTCAATGTTTCTGCATAATCGTCTCGTTCATAAAATAATTTTATTGATTTTAGGCAGTTATTATTTGGAACATCCGTTGTTATCTTCTCTATCTCCTTTTTCCATATATCGTGTTGCAACGGACTTTTTATGTCATTTTTAGGAAATCCAAGCACATATCCAATGTGATCCCACAAAACAAATGTCGTTTTGTAGCTGTTTTTCCCAGACCTGGGTAATGACTTTGGAACAAGAAATTTTTTGGCATCCCCCTCTTCACGTGTATCTTCCACATTGATGACTTTGCCATCGTTATCAAGACAAATGACAAACGGTATTTCCTTCCATTCCCAACCCAGTGGGGCAATGCCGGAATCCGGATTGGCGGCCTTGCGGTCATAATATTCCTTCAGTGCTTGCAGGATCATTTGCGCACCTCCGGCGAATCAGAGGTGGGAACAACGACCACGCCGTTTTTCATTTTAGCGTCGAAAAACATCGGCTTGATGTCTTTGGGGTCGGTATAGTCCAGGTCGTAGAGCATCCAGCCTAAATCGCGGCTGTCGGGAATCGGTTGAGTCGGTTCGGTTTGGGGGTTTTTGACCAGCCGGAACGAACAGGCAAATTCACGGCAGCCCAGATAGGGCTGGTTGAAGCACTGGCCTTTTCTGGCACGGCGCTCGAACATAGCGGCGTACTTCGCTGCCTTTTCATCGGGGCGCTGCGCCGCTTCCTCCGTTTGCCGGTACATCTCACGTTCCTCCTCATCGCTCAGCCAGTCCGGGGCAGGATTCATGATCTTGGCCCGTTTTTCTGGAGGAATAAATTCAAATTCAGCATACAGCCGGTATTTCACATCTCGCAGAAGTAGTCCGGCGCGTTGCTGCCGTGCGTCCTCAATGAAAATGCCCTCGTTGCGTGGAGAGGTAACGCCCGCGACCTCGTTTCTGCGGATGGATGCCCAACGTATGGGATGCAGCACTTCTATCCGCTTGATCCGCCAACAAATCGCCGGCTTCCACAGAATTGCGTCAAATATCGCCCTCGCCGCTGACGGTGTGATCACATCGTAACTGACACGCTCGACTTTCATTTCCGGGCGGGTGAAACAGGCGAATTCGCCCGCCACTTCCAGACAGAATCCTTTCATAATTGCCTTTCCTTGGGTATGGCTGGCTCGCCTTTCAATCGCTTTTGTTTTTCCTCGCGCAGGTGTAGCAAAATATCCATGTTGCTCATCGTATCAAATCCTCTGCGTCCGGCGCGTCACGGTAGACATCCAGCCCAAATGTCTCGCTGTACAAAGAGGCCATATCCGCTTGAACATAAATGCCTGGATGAGGTTCTTCGACAAAACCTTTGTCTCGTAACCGCGTCAAAGTGTGGCACGGAATGCTGACGGTGTACCGCTGCAAATAGCGCATGATATCCCGTTTGGGGCCAACGGCGAGTAAGGATCTGATGAGCGCGGCGTTGCCACCATAACGAACAACCACCGTTGCCGAAGCTTTGTCGTCGATCATCCGAAAAGCCGCCGCTGCTTCCCGAAATTGAAACTGAAAATTGCGGGCGTCTTTGGTCAACCAGTCGGCAAAAACCGATCCCAGATCGTTTTGGGCGCCATAAAAATGCTCAAAAAATTTGGGGTAGCTTGCCGGAGATTCGACATCGAAGCCGTCGGTGGCAAGCAGGTTTGTCAGCGCGTCTTCCGCTTTGCGCAAGTCGCCGATCGGCGCGGCCTTCGGCGGCATGAAAACGATTGCCTGCCCCAGCTTGTCCGCCAGCCCTTCGCGGTTGCAGCGCCCGGCAGCCTGGGCGATGGACGGCAGGCCTGCGAAGGCGCGATAGACCACCGGAAAATCAATATCGACCCCGGCTTCAACCAGTTGAGTGCTAATTACCCGGCAGGTTTCACCCGCATCCAATCGTCGTTTGATTTCAGCAATCACCCAAGAACGATGCTCGCCGCACATGGTGGCTGAAAGGTGGATGGTTCCTGCCGGCATCAACACATGCAACTCGCGGCAGTCCTGCCGCGTGTTGACGATGCACAAGACTTGCTCGTAGTCTCTGAGCTCTTCGGCAATGTCTTCCCATGACCGACGGATTTGCCTGTTTTCCGGTATCACGATTTCTGTCCGCTTGAGGCGGCGGTACAAATCCATTCCTTGCGGGATGATTTCCCGGATATTGTCCAACCCCGGCAAGGCCGGTTGCGTCGCGGTCGAAAGCACAAAACTCACGCCATAATGCGCCGTCAATTGCCGGATGGCTTCGATACAGGGCAAGAGCAGGCGCGGCGGCAGCAGTTGCGCTTCGTCCAAAATAACAACACTATCCACAATGTTGTGCAGTTTGCGGCAGCGACCGGGTTTATGAGCGTACAGCGACTCAAAAAACTGGACGTTGGTGGTGACGATAATCGGTGCGTCCCAATTTTCGGCAGCCAAGCGCGATTGCTGGGTTTCCTTGTCCGGGTCGAAATTGGAATGGTGCTCGACCACATTTTTCTGACCGAAGAACCCCCGCAACACATCGGCGGTCTGTTCGATAATTGATGTGTAAGGGATGACATAAATGATGCGTTCGCGTCCGTGCGCCAGAGCGTGCCGCAAGGCGAAGGCCGCGCCGGAAAGCGTTTTGCCGCCGCCGGTGGGAACGGTCAGCGAGAACAGGCCGGGCGGCGAATTCGCCGCCTCCTCGCAGGCGACACGGATTTCAGCGCGGATACGGTTGACTTCGGTGTCCTTCTCCGTCTTTGCCAATTCCTGTTTCTCGTTCAGTTTGAAAAAAAATCGCTCCGTCAGACTGGCAAGCGTCGGATACTGAGCGCGGACGGCAGTTCTGCCCGCATCCATAAAAGCTTCAGTATCAAGATAATCAGCATCGGTAAGACAGGAATACAGCATCCGAATCCAGAAGCTGATGTCCGACAAATTGTCATTCTTGAACGGCCATGGCGGATGAAGCCGAAAGGATTTCCAAACCACTTCCTGTCCCTGGAGCCAAGCTGCGACTGGCGGCTCAAGAACAATGCCTTTTTCCTGCTCCAATCGGTTCGCCAGAGAACCGCCCGGCGTGATGCCACCTACCCAGTCCGGCAGCCCGGCGTGATGTCCGGCCACACAGTAGGCGATTGGCGGCCAGATTTTAAGCGCCGCCTTCGCCCAAACCGCACCCGCGCCGGAATGGGAATGGTCGGAAGCGTCGTAGTCGGTATCGAGCAAACCGTTGCTGCGTTTCAGATAATCTTGAAAGGATTTTCTCGCTTTGCCAAAGTCGTGCAACAAGCCAGCGAGTTTCGCCCATTCACCGGAAGCGAAAGTATTGGCGAATCCAGCAGCGCGAGCCGCAACTTGAGCGGCGTGTTCTTCCAAACCCTGCCATTTCTCTTTCGGCTGATTTTTCAAACTATGAGCATAGTTCATTGTTGCGTTTGTTCGTAAAAAGGAGAATGTTGAGACGCCAGCTTTTCAGGCTAGTGGCATTCAGTCAATAGTCGGTTATGAACGGTCGAGTTCTTTCATGCCCACAGTGATGACTCCGGCTCCACCGTTCATCAAAAATCCATTCATGTTGCTCAGCTATCGGGTTAGCCTTATACAAATGGGATAACATAGACAACGCGCCTGAGGTTATGAAACAACGCATGCGCCAACGTAAACGCCGGTGAAGCCAGTGTTTTTCCGCCACCGGTCGGAACGGTGAGCGGAAATAACATAGGCAAGAAGGGTGCCCAGGAGGGGACCGTAGCATTCAATCGCCTGGCGTGCGCCCTGTACAGCGTGCTCGGCTCGGATACCCTCACCGGAAATACGACGCTGGACTTCTTGGGTATATTTGCCCAAATCATGCAGCAATCCGGCGAGGTGAGCCAGCCCGGCAGCGTTGAAAATTTCGGCAAATTCAGCAGCCAACTTGGCAACACTGGTTAAATGCTCGTCGAGAAATTGCCAGTCATGCCTGTCCATGTTTTGCGTGGAATGCGCATAGAAGCGCCTTTGTGTTTTTGAGAAATCAGCAGTCGACGCCATATTCCCCCTCTCTTTCTTTAGGCTTCAACGTGTGTGCCGCGTTTTCGAATGGGTGACTTTGGCCAAATAAGACCACCCCACCACAACGACCGCCACCACACTGTACCAGGCGCAGTACCATAAGCAAGGGCTTTGCCCTTGTGTGCTGCCTCCCGTCCCCCCTCCGTCAAAATGCAAATGCTTTTGGAAAAGCCGCGCGCGCAACTCCAATAAGCACTGCGCTGTCTCCTCATTTTCTCCCAATATATGTGCCGCGTTGGCAAGCGGCAGTACTCTGCTCATGCGAAGCGTTTAGAGTTTAGCTTCAACCAAACATCCTGTAAGGAATGCCTCTGCGACTTCCTCTTGTTCCTCAAAAATCCATCAGGAATTCAAACCACAAGCCCACGTTGGGCGCAATTTCTATTAACTTCCAGGCAGCTTCATCCGGCCATAACCGCTGGAGGTTTTTCCACCGATACCTCGGTGTTCGAGAGCGTCTCCCAGCAGATGCTTCATCAGAGTCATCCATTGCAAATATTCTTCATCAGACGATACACCATCGCAGGTCAGCAACACTTGGAATTTGCCGCAGACTGAGACAAAGGGTACTGGAACCGGGCTGTCGAAGTCGGTAGGGGCTTGGCCTCCCTGGCTGCTGTAGTACTCATGATGGTGCGGGGTGATGACGTCAGGGCAAAGGGCTGTCTTAAGACTTTCCGGATAAATCCATGCGTCATGAAAAATGAGGTGGCCGGCTTGGGTTTCGTCTCCAAAAAGGAAACAGTATTGTTCATAGGTAAAGAATTCTGTTTTTGCGCTCAGCTTCTTTGTATTATCTTTGTCAGGTTCAAAAAAAACTTCCTGGGCATGATGCGCGCACATGCCTTTCAGGGCGCTGCCCGGAATGATGGGGGTGCCGTAGGTGTGGTGCAGGGTCAGCCCCGTTTCCCATACGCTAGCGGTTCCTAATCCGACGATTAGGCGGCTATAGGGCAGTGTGGATGCGGTATAGACTTCCGTGTGTTGTTTGGGTGTTCTGCGGTCGAATGCTTCTTTATAGAGAAAACAAACTCTCTGCATTGCTTTCTGAGCGCGTTCAAAGTCGTGTCTGAGATTCTTGTTGTTAGAATCATTTGCATGCGGAACGTAACGCTTTAGCAGCAACCCAGCATGGTCGATACTTTCCAATTTCTCCGGATTCAAACGCGGTGGTTTATTTTCCATCTGCATTTTTCCCCTCCGGCTCCAAAATCAACGCTTCGGCATAACGCTTCAGCCAACTCGCCGCTGCCAATACTTGCTGACTAAGATGGAGGTATGACGAAAGTTTTAGGTACGACTCTTCCTTCGTTTTGCTGTCGATGGCCAATTGTGTATCTGATATTTCTTCAAGGTGCTTTAGCAAGGCATCACGTTCGGATTTGCCTGAGACCTGCAAAAAAGCTACTGCCTGTACCAGCCCGCATTCGTGCACCAATGCGGGAAAACTCCGCGCGAGACTGCGGTATTTCTTCTGCTCCGTTTCACTGGTTTTGTTGATATGTTCGTTTACCAGTTTGAAAGCATGCTGCGCCCAACGCTGCTGACGTGTAAGCATGTTCATATCGTTATCCCCCAAATCGGCAACGTATTTGCCCGCGACCGACGGTGATGTTTCCACCCAGAAACAGATGCTGTTCTTTTGTACAGAAGTCATCCAAAAGCTTCTTTGCGTCTTGTTTTTCCGCGAAACGATCATCCTGCCATACGACACCTGCAAGAATTGTTTCCGTCGGCAGATATTCTTCCGTCCACAATGCCCCAGGGACAACGGTTTTTGTGTTGCTCTCAATACGAACGCGTGTGTCGATTTGAGTAGCTGTTTTCGTCAAAAAATTGAACACGTTGTCACTGACTACCGTGAAACGTTCTTGGAAGAGTTTTTGCCAGACGTCATCTTTCGGCCAGATGGCTTTGGCCAGACATGTGGCCAATTTCGTGGCCGCATCTTTATCTTCCTGGGCAACATTGAGGTCGAGGTCTTCCAGAAAGATTTTTCTCGCATTTTCTTCTGAGTACAACACAGATGGCTTAGCCGGATAGATATTCTCCTCACCATCCCATTTATCAAATTGGTGTTGCGCCAGTAAAGGCCAGTCCCGTTGCAGGCGTTTGAGCACTATCGGTGCCGTAACCCATGCGAAGGTGCCATAAACGCTGCGCACTGGAAGGCAAATCAGGTGAGCATCGCTAAAAGCGAGAATACCGGCACTCGAACCATCGTCGCTGGCCTTGCCGAAAGCCTTGTCAATGTCTGCTAGTTTTTTCTTTTCCGCTTCATCTCGCAATACCCCTTTGACGCTCGAACCCGGCACGAATGGCCATCCGGTGACTTTTTCGCGCATGATGGGATTATCGATATAGCTCCCACCCTCACCCGCCCCAACATGCAACGGCGACAGGCAATGCAGCCAATACATTTTGCTGGTGAACTTCATGATTATCCCTCGTTGTCTTTGGGTTGCCAGACGCCCCATAGTGCCAAACCAAAACCGTCGGCGCCGAGACTGGAATTGGGTTGTTTTGTCCGCGGGTCATAATAGGATTGACCGCATATCGGATGCAGCCACAATTGGGTCAGCTCCTCGGTTTCGCCCCTCAACACTTCGAAAAAATAAACGCTGCCCGCTGGCACCATTTTTTTCGTGGATTTGATGCCTGGCTTACGGCCATAGGCATAGCCAGAAATGGGAACGAAACGGTCAACGGCGGCGGCAATCAGTTTGACTTTAATGGATGTTTTTGGAATTGTTCCAACCAATGGTTCATTTTCAGTTTCCGGCGCCAGCCAGTCGGGGTACCAGCCTGAACCGCTTATTGTATAGCCAGTACCGTTTTCTTCAGATTGGTAACCGTTGAAAATAGCAGGGGTTGCCAGTTGCAGCCGGATATATTTAGCTCGTTTCAGATTAGCTCGTTTCAGAAAGGCCTTGATTTCATCCGGGCAGTTCCACAGGTCTTTCTTCGCTTCATTGGGTGGCAACACGGACAGTTCGGCCAGACGACGTTCCGCGCCCAGCGGAATGGCACCAGAAAAATCGATGCCGTTGGTGCGGTCAACACGAAGCGCCAATTGAAAAGGCATGTCGCCGTCGGCGCATGTTTTCCCCTGCATAAAATCAATGCCGCGTGTGCTGAATAGCTGTTCCGGAACGGCAGCACCGGTAGCGGGATTAATAGCAACATGGGTACGTTCATCAAGCGGCAATTCCTCTAGGCATTTTTCCTCTTTAAGTGCGGCGGCGACGACTGTATTCGCGTCACACAGCCATTTTTTCACCAGCGACAGAGGCCACCATGCGTACTTGCTGCCGTTCTTTGGCGTGTACTCCGATTCAGGTAGCACCAGCGGCTGCATAGCAAACGGTAGGTCGGTGCCTTTGCCAGATTTTAACGGTTGTGGAGACAATTGGAGCAGTTCTTCCTTTCCATCCCGTTCAACCACAACGGCGTCGCGCGGTGCAGGAACATAGAGTGTGGGCGAAGAACTATTCTTTCGGTAAAGCAAGGGGCCGCGAATGTCGATGTGCCTCACATCCTTCTCTTTTTCCTTGTTCGAAAATCCCCATGTTTTTCTTTTTCCCGCATACGTACGCAACGCGCCAGCAGTGACAGAAGGAAATGGCCATGTATGAACGTGGATACGGGTGGAAAAACTGCTGTCGAAAGGGCGGCTGTCGCGGAAAATCAATGGATCGCGCGGTATAATCAGTATGGTGTCAGCCATGGTTTCATTTCTCCCCATCGGTAATGTTGTACTCTGATTCGTTAAACATTTTGATGTAAGCCCGATGCGGGAAAAACATCGGGTTGTTAATCAGCATCAGATATTGGTTGAGTTGAAAGACGAGAGTGAGCAGATTGATTTCTTTGCCCCGTTGTTGCTTGGTACGAATAGCGAAGTGTTCTGTGGAAATATCAAGAATTTTTTGCAATTCTGGTTTGCATTCAGATAGTTCCCTCCCAGTGATACGCTTGAAAACAAAACCGATAGTTTGATGTTGTTTGTTGTAGATTTTTATCCCTTTGTCTTTTGAATAAGCTGTGATAATCAAATCACTTTTTGACTTTTTGTTGAGAAAAGTCTTCACGCCATTTTTTGTACAATCAAACAAACCACAAATGAGCTTCAACGGGCGAATAGTTCTTTCGCCATTAAGAATGATTGGGTTCCTTGGGTCAGCCGATGCTGCATAACCACCGCCGTCAGGTTTTAAATCTTCAATTGACTTTTCCCATTCAATTAACTTCCTAGACTCAAGTTTTGTACTTTTGCATTGGATAACGGCTACAACGGCTTCGATGGGAATGAATTGAATGTTGCGATTTTTGAACACGTATGGCGTATATTGTTCGTCAAAAATGACCAAATCTGTTTCACGTGACACGTGCCCTTTTGAATCAATTAAAAAAGCACCCTGCTGAATGGTAAATTTTTTTGGAATGATGCTTTCAAAAAAACTTTTCCAGACTTTTTCTCTAAAAGCTCCGGCTGTCGGATGATGACCATTAACGGTCATGAACAATTCAGAAACCAGCGCCTTTTCCATTTGCAGATAATTCTTCTTGATTTCCTCGATGGTGTTGGTTGTCATGAACGCATTTCCTCGGGAATGGGAATATGACTGGATAGCCTGGAAGCCAGCAACAACATCTCGTTCAGCTTTTTGAAATTGTTGTAGGTTGCACCTTGGTTTATTTCGTTCAACAGAAGAGCATTCTTCACGTCTTTAACTTTCAACAAACGGCGAACATCGGCAATGAATGGGTCGACGTGATGTTCATAAAGACTAAGCAGTTGGTGCAGCTCATAAGGTAGCGTGCGCGGCAAATCGTCTTGGAAAACTTTAATCCACTGCTGTAGTTGCTTATCCGGTTCGCTTGACCACGCGGCTTGCAGTTCGAGAGTACCTCCATTGCGCATATGCAGGGCAATCGCCAGGCTATCGCGTCCATTTTCCTTGGCCTTCTTTTCCGCTTCCTTGCCCCATCGCCGCAGTTGCGACATCTCTTCCATAAAGTGACCGATGGCGATGCCGACAGACAGCGTAATGTCTTTTCCTTTGTCGTCCTTAAAACCACTAAGGCATTCTCCAAATTTTTTACGCAACTCGCCTGCCGCTTTGAGACAACGACCAAGCGGAAGAAATGCCAAAACGTCATCACCACCGCTATAAACACAGACGCCTTGGTGCTCCTTTTCCACCATGTCTCTCGCTTCTTTGGCAAATGTTGAGAGCACCTGTGAAAATGCTTGATGCTTTTCCAGCGATTCGACAGCTTCCAGTGCCAAACCAATCCGGTCGCCATCGGCGCAAAGAACAGCTAGGTATGGGGAAGGTTTTCCATACTTTTCGTATAAATCTTTTAACTGCTCGCGCAATGTATCGAATTCTTTTTCGTCGATATCCTCTTCTTTGGCGATGCTTGGATAACGGTCGGTGAATAGTATCGTGCCGTCATAGGGAAATTCTTTATATTGCAAAAAATTTTCAGTATTGATTTTGGATACAACAAGTTTCCCTTGAGAGTTTTTGGGAATATCTTGTTCACCGAACAAAGAAGAAGTATTCATTCTCCGAATCCAGGGATCGACAGCGATACGTGCCACCGAAGGATAGTGTCCTTCGTCGTTCAGCACAGGCAGCACACGTTTGACCACTCCGGCAATATCCAGCGGCTCGCAACGCTTTTTTTCCTCTTCTCCAGTCACCTTGATGCCGAGTTGACGGCAAGCTTTGATTTGTTCGGAGCACAATTCACCCTCAGGTAATACGCTTTCACGCGCTCCATCGAGCAGTGATTTCCGAACACCTTCAAAACCCTTCCCTGGACCAAAATCGCGCGTATTTTTGCGCGCGCTAAGCAATGCCATCAAACGCTGACGTGCTTTCTTATATGTGTTGTTGCCCTCTGAAGGATAGCATACCCAAACAGCATATAATTCAAGCACGTCGTTGATTTGACTTTCCAAAATTTTCGAGTTAATTAGCATATCCAGTCTGGAATCTTTGAATGCCTTATTGGCCTGTTCGTTCCAGTAAGCACGCGCTGCTTCTTTGGCAGCTTCAGCAATCTCACGCACATTTTCTATATTGTCTGCATTGATGCTGGCGACGATTTGATTGGCGACGTTAACTTGCTTATTTTTTTTATCTTTTAAATCGACATTGGGAAAAATCAACTTTGCTCCCCCTGCTTCCAATGTGAGAGCAACCTTTTGGCTGAGGTTGGACAACAGTGTCGAGCCATACCACAGGTCACGTGTACGGCGTGCGGCAGCGATGAAGTCCTGCACAGGGCCAATGGAGAGGGCGAGGAGGTAGTCAGGCATATTGCTCCTCCTTTGATTTCACCGTCTCTTTTATTGGAATAGCGTTTTCCCAATTATGCTTTTTTAAATAAGCAATAAAACTTTCTATGGCATTTTCTTTATTTTGCATAGGATGGAAAAAAAACACTTGGTTGCCAACAACTTTTTCATTTCCATATATTTCATTTTTTTCTTTTTCATTGTCACTGAGCTTCCATTTCACAACAACATCCATTTTTAATCTGTCTTCAAAAGGTAAGATGAGAATGAATGGATTCCATTTGCCATTAATCAGTAAAGGTTTGGTGATGATGGGGCTGGCCATTCTTTCCTTTTCTTTTCCGTTCACGAGTGGAGTAACGGTACAATCTTTAGGCTCATTTTGCGTTGTATCCTTGGAACGCTGTTCTTTCTGCATAAAATGAAAAACCATGGGTAATCCCATGACGGCTCTCGGAAATGCGGGCGTATTTTTGATCAAAGGCTCCCGATGCCGGGGCGAAGCACAACCTGTGATTTTTCGCAACGAATCCGCCTCGGGCCACAAAGAACGTCCTCGCGACGGATTTCTACCAAATTTTTCTTTTTGCCTAAAATCCTTATAAACAGCTATAGCGTTTGCCCAAGAATGGAGTACATTTTGTTGTGAATTTTTATAAAAGCCAACACTGTTCAGACGAGAAAGCCATTTCTTGAGTTCGTCTGTTGTTAGGCCATGTTTTGCCAGTTCTGTTATTTCTTTCTCAGATTGCTCATCCGAACTAAAACGTAATGAACCGCATCCTTTTCTGGTTCGAGCACCGATGCCTCCAAAAAAAACCCATGCCTTAAGCGAATCTATGACAGCATTCCTATCTCTCTCTGACAGATTATTATTAAAGCGAAACTCTATACAGAATTTATATCCTTCCTCAAGAAGACGCAGGGCATATGCGTTTTGAACCGCAGGGTATAGGGCATAAAGTTCCGGGCCGAAATCTTTGAAACCAAATTTTGGAGAATCATATCGATTTCGCCATGTCACATCTGTTGTAATTTGCTCGACCGAGATATCAATTTTGCTCGGCTCATCAGTATTTCCCCATAACCGACTTTCCGCATCGAATAATGCTCTGGCATCCAGGTTCGCGCCATAAAGCATCCGCCACCAAAACCGCAAATGCCCACGAATCTCCGTCACTCGCACGGGCATGCTTTCGTCCACCACCCCGGCTTTAACCCCGCCACCGAACATGGGAGTCACGACTTCTATGGTGTATTGCAAAGAGCGTTCTTTGACGTTCTTCCGATGGTCTTTTATCGTTTTCAGCGCTGTATCGTTCGGCGCCGCAACTGGACACGCTCCGAAATTGCCCGCACGGCGAGCCGTCTCTTGCAGGTGCCCCTTCGGGTTATGCGAATGTGGCTGATTCTCTGCAACATGGGCAATGAAACCCATCTCCCCTCTCTTTCTTCAAGCTTCAACACGTGTGCCGCGTTTTTGAATGAGTGACTTTTTGGCCAACTGAGACCACCCCACCACGACGACTGTCGTTGCACTGTAGCAAACACAGCGCCACAAGCAAGGGCCTTGTCCTTGTGTGCTGCCCCCCGTCCGCCCCTTAGTCGGTGTGCAGGTGCTTTTGGAAAAAACGCGTGCGTAACTCCCATAGGCGCTGCGCTGTTTCTTTGTCTGCCCCTAGCATGTGTGTTGCGTTGACCAGCGGCAATACCTCGCAAAACTTGCCCTGGCGAAACAGAGCGTCGGTAAGCTTTAGCGTATGAAAAAAATAAACGTTGTCGTCCGATGTGCCGTGTACCAACAACAAAGGACGTTGGGCTTTGTCAACATAACTTAAGACAGAGTTCTTCTCATAAACCTCCGGGTGCTCCTCAGGTATCCCCAAATAACGCTCCGTATAGGCACTGTCATAGTCCCTCCAGTCCACCACCGGGGCCATGGCCAATCCCGCACGAAATACCTCCGGGTAACCCATCACCAAAATGGCCGCCATATAGCCGCCAAACGAGGCCCCCATCACCCCTACCCTCGACATGTCCATCTGCGGTACCTCCTCCGCCAAAGCCCTCAACGCCTCCACCTGCTCCCTGGAAATGAGTTCCGCAAAATTATGGAAAATAGCCCGCTCCCATGCACGCCCTCGGCCCGGCGTGCCTCGTACGTCAAAACTGATGACAATAAAACCCTGGTTGGCCAACCACTGCAAACCCAAAACGTGCGGCAAACTCTGCAATACCTCCTGCACGTGGGGGCCACCGTATATTTCCAATATGACCGGGTAGCGGTGCTTCGCGCTAAAATGGCTCGGCTTCACCACGCGCACCCATGGCTGAATTCCCCCCGCGAGTTGGAAAATGTCCACCTGCGACGAAAGCCTGGGCTCTCTCGCAACAGACGGTACTTCAACAAGCAACTCCCCCCCCTCATCCAACACCCACTGCCTGGGCATGGCTTTCAAACTCACCGTGGAAAGCAACATGCGCCCCGCCGTTTCGTCCCAACGCCCAAAAGCCATTTCTCCAGGCTTGCCATAAACCAACTTCGGCTCCCCAGCTCGGGTTGTGGCATAAAGCTGGGACTCTGTCGGGTTGGCTCCCCCTGAAAAAAACACCGTCTCTCGCTTCTCGTCTATCCCCACCCATTGAGAAAAACCAGCTTGTGCCTTTATCCACGTCTGCACATAACGGCCATCCGCCGAATGAAACTCTATCTCTGGCGCACCATTCCTCTCTGTACGCCAAAAAAAACCGCTTCCATCCGACAACCATATGGGGAAACTCTGGTCCACATTCACCCAAGCCTCGTCCTCCTCCTCCCAAAGTGTCTGTATGCGTTTGCCGGTTTTTCCGTCCACCTCCAACAACACAAGCTTCGTCTGCGGGCGGTTGAGGAGGGAGAGGATGAGGTTGCCCGCCTTCGTCCAACGTATGTTGAGGAGGTAGGGGAAAGCTTGGTTGTCCCATTCAACCCAAGTGGTGGGCCCACCCCCTATGGACACAAGCCCCAGGCGTACTTTCGCATTGGGCTTGCCCGCCCTGGGGTAGAAAAAAGAAGTCGACTTGCCCTGGAAAGTATCCGCCTGGGGGGGAGGGGGTGGAATTTCCATGCGCTCCATGCCCCGGTGGTCCGTCTGCTGAAAGAGAATATGTTGCCCACTTGGAGAAAACCAATAACCCTGCGTCCGGCCAAACTCCTCCTGCGCCACAAACTCAGCCACCCCATGGCTGCGTACCTCCGTCCCCCCCCGGGTGAGTCGACGGTGTTGCCGCGTCCGGAGGTTTATAACATAAACGTCAAAGTCCTTCACATAGGCAATGTGCTTTGCATCCGGAGAAAAACGCGCATTCAAAGCAGCACCCGCCTTGGGGCCCAAATGCACCACTCGGGCGCTTGGCAACTCCATGGCATAGAGGGCTCCAGAGAGTGCAAGCAAAATGTGTTTGCCCTCCTTGGACAATTCAAAACCGGCAATCCCCTGCACTATGGAGCGGCTGCGCTCGCGCTGCGCCTTCTCCTCTGTGGAAAGTTGCTCCTTCGCACCTCCCAAAAGCTGCTTCGCGTTGACAAGCTCCCTCTCCTCCTTCGTCGCCAACACAAACTCAAACAAAGCAAGCCCCTCCTCCCCGGGTTTTGCCCTCAAAAAATAGAGTGCCTCCCCTTGTGGAGAAAAACGTATCTGGCTTGGGCGTCCAAGCATATAGCCACGCGTCTGTGTCAACACCTTCAGCTCCGCTTCGTCTACAAATGTCATTGCATTTGCCATTGCACACATTGCTAGCCACAAAAGTGCCATAAAAACACCTTTCTTCCCCAACAAAACCTCAAGGCTCCACGTTTTTGAGTCTGCCACATGTTTTTCACACACATTTTCTCTAAACCAACTTCCGCCTGAGAAGAAGCATGCTAAAAGCGAAACCTCCAATGGCTTATACCGTTCTTGCCAGAAAATATCGCCCACAGGCTTTTGAGGAAATGGTGGGGCAGGAGCCCGTCGTCAAAACCTTGCGCAATGAGTTGCTGCAAAACCGCGTGGCGCATGCCTATCTCTTCTGCGGCTCCCGCGGAGTCGGCAAAACCACCGCCGCACGCTTGTTGGCCAGGGCCCTCAACTGTATCAACGGCCCTACATGCACGCCTTGTGGCAAATGCCAAGTTTGCATGGAAATTCGCGACGGCATTTCAACCGACGTCATTGAAATTGACGGGGCTTCCAACAACGGCGTGGAAAATGTCAGGGAAATTCGCGAAAACGCAAAATACCTGCCCCAAAGCGCCCGCTATAAAATTTATATCATCGACGAAGTCCACATGCTTTCTCAGGCCGCCTTCAATGCCTTGCTCAAAACCCTTGAGGAGCCACCCGCGCATGTCAAATTTATTTTTGCGACAACAGAGGCACAAAAACTGCCCGACACCATTTTGTCGCGCTGCCAGAGGCATCACTTCAGGCACATCCCCACCCAGGCCATGCTGGAAAGGCTCCAAACCATCTGCGCCAACGAGGCCATCGTTTTGAGTGACAAAACTTTGCTTGCCATCAACAAACTTTCAAAAGGAGGCATGAGGGACGCACTCTCCCTTTTGGACAAGCTGGTTTCCGCTCACGGCCTGCAACCCTCCGAGGGGGAAGCCATGGAGAGTTTGGGGGTGGTGGACAGTGCGTTGGTGCAAAACATGGCCTGCGCCCTCGTGGAGCGCAATGCACAAGCTTTGCTGCACAATATAAATGTCGCCTATGAGAATGGCGTTGAGTTGAAAAACCTCGTCGAGGAGCTTGCCTTCGGGCTGCGCCACCTCTTTGTCGCCAAAACCACAGGGCATATGCCAGAGGGTTTGTCCGAGGACGAGCAGGCTTTCACGAAAGGCCTGGCCAAAAACGCGGACGAAGCCCAACTGGCCTATTTGTTTGACGCTGTGCACAATACGTTGTGGGCCGTCGGCCGCTCCGCTTTCCCCAAGCTGACTTTGGAAATGCAACTGCTCAAGGCCATTTTCCTCGCACCCTCGTTGAGCATTCCTGCCCTTATGCAACGCTTGGAAAACTTGGGGTGCTCCACGGCCACCACCGCCCCCTCCCCTGCTTCTGCCCCTGCTGGAGTGCCCGGAGGTCGCTCCGACAGGGGCCCCTTTCGCCCCCCTACCGGTACAACCCACACCTGAAGAAATACCTCTGCCCCCTGCCTATATGGCCCACTCCCAGGGCCCCCCGGGAGGTGCCCCTCTGCCCCCTGAGGACACCCCTCCCCCTTTTCTTCAAGAGGCCCCCCATATATTCAAAACCCAGGCAACTCAAAATTGGGCCGCGGCTGTCAGCGCTGTCAGCAAAGCCTCCAGCCGTTATGGTACGGCTTTGGGCCACGCACGCTTGGTTCAACTTCAACCCGGCAGCGTGCACCTGGCCTTCACCCCCCAAGCCAGCTTCCATAAAAACAGCGTCTTCAACTCAGGACGAAATGTCATCGAAAAGGTTTTGAGCGAATTCTTCAACACCCCCACCCAATTGGTTGAAGACAATACGCCACAAGCCTATAACTCGGCCAAACCCAGCTTCGCAGAGCAACAGGAGAAACTCCGAGAATCCACAACCCGACAACTGGAAGCCAAAGTCCACGCCCACCCCAAAATCCAAGCCACCCTGTCTATTTTGGGAGGACATATTGAGTCCATCCGTGCCCTCGAGGCTGCGCCTGCCCCATTGACTTTCTTTGAAGACGAAGACAACGACAATGACAATGACTGAAGTTATTTATTCAATTGGTTTTATTCTCCAAAAGGAGCTTTCATGCCCGGTTTAGACTTGAATTATTTCGTCCGGCAAGCCAGCAAAATGACGGAAAAAATTGAACAACGAAAAACAGAGTTGGCCGAGGAAACCGTCGAAGGCAAATCCGGCGACAACCTCATCGTCGTCCTGGCCAGCGGTACTCAGGAAATAAAAAGCATCAAAATCAGCCCTGAAGCAATGGCGCTCAATGACACCGGTATGCTGGAGGACTTGCTGGTGGCCGCCGTCAACAACGCCCTCAACACCAGCCGTACCCTGATGCAAACAGAGCTTGGCAAACTCACAGGCGGTATGAAAATCCCCGGACTTCTGTGACTCCCGACACCTTCAACCAACTCGTTGCCCTGCTTGCACGCTTGCCGTCTATCGGAGAAAAAACGGCACAACGTATGGCTTTTTTCCTCCTCCGCTCCCCCCCGGACTTTGGCCAATCCCTGGCCAAAGCCATCCAAAATACCCTCCAAAAGGTTCAACTGTGCTCGCGCTGCTTCAGCCTGACAGAAACCGCTGACCATGCAGTGTGCAAATTTTGCGAAGACGGACGGAGGGATGATTCTCTGCTCTGCATCGTCGAAAGCATCAGCGACCAGCTCGCTATTGAGCGAACACGCGAATTCAATGGCCGTTACCATATATTACACGGCGCCCTCTCCCCCTTGGAAGGCATTGGCCCCGAAAAATTGCGCATCCGAGAGCTGCTCTCCCGCCTGGACAACTCAACTACGAAAGAAGTCATTATCGCAACCAACCCAAATGTCGAAGGGGATACCACCGCACTCTATTTGACAAAACTCCTGCGTCCTATGGGGGTTAGGCTGACACGCCTCGCCCAGGGCTTGCCCATGGGAGGGGACCTCGAATATGCGGACAAGGCTACCTTAGCACACGCGTTCACAGCCCGGACGAACCTTTGAGGACAATTCATCCAAAATTTCCTATTCTCCGTCTTCTGTGTTTAGATGTTGCCTCGTTGGGCTTGGCTAATTGCTGTTGCTAACTTCCGTTTCGGACATAAGGTTGAAGGTATGAACAATTTGAAGCATATATTTGAAATATCCAGCAACAACTTTGGAAGTATGAGAATATGGTTTCAGTGGTGAATGCAGTGTTTGGACTGCTTGCGAAAAAACACTGCAGCAAAGGGAGCGCTCGGCATTCATGGCCAACTCTTTGGTAATGTACGAAGAAGAATTTAGCCGTATCCACGCACTCTGTGAGCGGCTCATCCGGGAAACCCACTCTAAGGTGGTTTTCTTGGTGGATAAAAACGGCCAGCTCATTACGGCGGCCGGACAGACTCAACACGTGGATACCACCTCCCTCGCCTCCCTCACCGCAGGCAATGTGGCAGCCATGGGTGGATTAGCCAAACTGATTGGTGAAAGCGAATTTCCACATCAGTTCCACGAAGGTACCAATGAGTCGTTGTATATGACGGTGATAGGGGGACGTGTCGTTCTTGTGGTAATCTTCGACAACAGAACCTCTTTGGGGTTAGTACGTTTGAGAATAAAAAAAGCTTCTGATGAAATGATGCGTATTTTGGAATCTGTAGCTATGCGGGCAGAATACTCTGGGGCGGCATCGCCGTTTGCAGAAATATCTGATGCTGATATTGAAAACCTTTTTAGTGAATAAGTCCACGAACCATGTCCTTTATCAACTACTCAAGCCGTGAGATTAACTGCAAAATTGTCTACTACGGTCCAGGTTTATGTGGGAAGACGACCAACCTGCACTATATCCACAAAAAAGTGGGCCCCAATATGAAGGGCAAGCTTATTTCTCTCTCGACAGAAACAGAGCGCACTTTGTTTTTTGACTTCTTGCCGCTCTCGTTGGGAGAAATTCGCGGGTTTCGCACACGCTTCCACCTCTATACTGTGCCGGGTCAGGTTTTTTATGACGCCTCACGGAAGTTAATTCTGAAGGGCGTGGATGGTGTTGTCTTCGTCGCTGACTCACAGCTTGAGCGCATGGAAGCCAACATTGAGTCTCTGGACAACTTGCGCGTCAACCTCGCGGAGCAGGGTTATGACTTGGACCGCATCCCCTTCGTCATTCAATATAACAAACGGGACTTGCCCAACGCCGTGCCTGTTGAAGAGTTGAGGCGCGAGCTCAACTACCGCAATGTCCCCGAGTGGAATGCCATTGCACCTCAAGGCGTCGGCGTCTTCGACACCCTCAAATCCGTCGCGCGCCTCGTTCTGCGCGAGTTGAAAAAAGGTGGAAACCGTTAGGCTGGTTTTGTTTTAAAGTGAGTCTATAGGCCGGTTTCAAGTGGACATGAGCTCGACGCGGGTGAGGCTTTTAGCAAGCTTCAGGGGAGCTTGCTGCCGGGAGGGAGGAGGGAGGGAGTGCACTTGGGTGGCTGTTCCTCTGGTATTGGGCCTGAGCAAAAACGCAGTCCAACGAAGAGAGGATGTCAACCTAAAACCGGTCCAGCTTAGGGCTGCGGCTTGAGCCGCTTGTCCAAGAGGTGCCCGGGCTTTATGTTGCCCATCGCCGCAAGCAGGCTTTGCCTTAGAGTTGGAATCTCTCGGGCAAGCGTGTCCGTCAGCGTCTTCGCCCATTTCCGGCGGTGGTTGTTCTGTTCGCCACAGTCACCGCATGAAACAATAGGAAACTTTTTCTGCCTTGCAAATTCCACAATCAACGCTTCTGGCACATAGCACAGTGGCCGAATAACCACATTGTGGCCATCCTTGGAATGCAACAACGCAGGCATGGTGGCTGTTGCTCCCTCAAAAAACAAATTCATCAAAAAAGTCTCAATGAGGTCATCCAAATGGTGCCCCAAAGCAATTTTGTTAAACCCCTTCTCCCTCGCAAAACGATAGAAAATACCCCGCCGTAAACGCGCACATAGGAAACACTTGTTTTGCTCTTCCTTCAGCTTCTGCTGAATAATTTCAAACGTGTTCTCATGTAAAATGTGGTAGGCGTATCCTTCAGCTCGGAGATATTCTTCAAGCAATGCCACAGAATGGCCCGGTTGGCCCCCGTCCAACTTCAACGCTAAAAAATCAAACTTCACAGGTGAACGCTGTTGAAGTTTTCGCAATAAATAAAGCAGCGTATGGGAGTCCTTCCCACCTGAAACACCCACGAGAATTCTATCCCCTTCAGAAATCAGCTTGAAATCAGCAATGGCTTTACCAATATGCGACAGCAATCGCTTCTCAAGTTGTTCCGTTTCCGTCACAAAAAGCCCTATAGTCCAGGAGACTCTAAGAGACCAAATGCTTTTGCCCAATTCCTTCTGCTGGGTTCATTCGCAGACAGAGCTTGAATATGTCGTCAACCAACTCAACACTGCAAGAGAGCTTGCCGTGGATACGGAGTCCGACAACCTCCACGCCTTCCGCCCCAAACTCTGTCTCATCCAAATCGCAACCGATACAGATATTTTTCTCGTGGACGGCTTGAGCTCGGAGCTCCACCTCCAAATCCTCGCGCCTATTTTTGAAAACCCTCACATTACCAAATATTTCCACTCGGCTACGGGAGACTTGTCCTTCCTCCTAAGCAAACAACTTCGCGTCCTCGGCCTTTTTGATACGCAGAGGGCTGCCATTTATTTGCAAAAACCTAAACTCGGACTCGCCCCGCTGACAGAAGACTACCTGGGTGTCTCCCTCGACAAGTCATGCCAAAGAGCCAACTTCGCAAAACGACCCTTGTCTGACGAAATCCTCCTCTATGCAGCAAGCGACGTGCGCTTCCTTCTGCAACTGGGACGCATCTTGAAAAACGAATGCTTGCAAAAAAATCTGCTCGAAGAAGTGCTCCTGGACTGCCTGCGCATCGAAAATGAAAGCAGAGAGCCTCCGGAGCCCGCCGAGGGCTTCGTCTTCCGCCCCTCCGCCCTCTTGCCCTTGAGACAACAACACCTCGCCGTCAAAATCGCCCAGTGCCTCCATGCCGCCCGCCTGCGGTGGGCCAAACGAAAAAAAAGACCCTTCGGACAAATCCTCTCCAACCAGTCCCTCTATGCCATCGCTTATGCCGCCCCAGCAAACTTGGAGGCACTTCAAAACCTCCCAGGTATGCAAAAAAACTTCGTCAACCAGTTCGGCTCTTGGGTTCTGAAACAAATAGAAGAAATCCAACAGACAAAACTCAACCTTCTTGAAAATGCCATCCCCCCTCAAAAAGAAGTTGCTCCGGACATACAAAAACGCATCGACGCCCTGCGCAAATTCCGAGCGCAAGAAGCCTCTGCTTCCGGCCTTGCACCTCAGCAAATACTCAACAATACCCTCGTGGAACGCTTGGCCGAAAATCCACCCGAAACACCCGAAGCGTTGCTCCGCTTCCCCTATTTCGGAAACAAACGCTTCCACCTCTATGGCCCCCGTATCCTCGAATTGCTGGCCAACCCCACCCTCGCTTATGGCCAACCCCCTCCCCTGCCCTAAAAATTCAGCTGCATCCCTAACTCCACTACCCGGCCAGGCGGAATCCCAAAATAGGCCGTGGCCGTCTGCGCATTCTTTGAAACAAATGCAAATAAAATTTTCCGCCAACGCATCAACTTTGAAGCACCATTCGGAAGCAACGTGTCCCGCCCCAAATAATAGCTGGTGGTGGATGGCTCACAAACCAACCCCTGCTTGCGCGCCTGTAACAACAACGCCGGTACATTCGGCGTCTGCATGAAACCCAATGAGGCCACTACCCGGAAAAAACCCTTGCCGAATTCCTCCACCTTCACCTGCTCATCCACCTCTACCCATGGCTCATCCCCAACTGAAATGGACATGAGTACCACCTGACGGTGCAATACCTGGTTGTGCTTGAGGTGGTGTAACAATACAGGCGGCGTCCCCTTCGCGGAGCTGGACATAAATACCGCCGTGCCCCTCACCCGAAGCGGTGCAGAAGCTTCCATGTCGTCAATAAATTGCTCCAAAGGCAAAACCAATCCCCCATATAGCTTGGTCAACTCCGTGCGCCCACGCTTCCATGTCGTCATCAACGTGAAAACAACCGCCGCAATCAATATGGGTACCCACCCCCCCTCCCGAAACTTGAGTAGGTTGGCACTAAAATAGGACACGTCAAACCACAAAAACAACACCACCAAAGGCAATGCCTTCCAAAACTTCCACTTCCAATTCAACACAATAACGAAAAAATAGACAACAGAGGTAATGCTCATGGAGCCTGTCACCGCAACCCCATAGGCCGTCGCAAGGCGACTGGAATCCCTAAAAACAAATACCAACAACAGGCAGGCCACCATCAACGCATGGTTGACAAAAGGTACATAAATCTGCCCCTCATGCTCCGCAGAAGTATGGACAATTTTGAGACGCGGACAATAACCCAACTGTATGGCTTGGCGCGTTACGGAAAAAGCACCCGAAATCAACGCCTGAGAGGCAATAACTGCCGCCAACGTGGCCAAAATGACAACCGGCGCCAAAACCGCCGGCGGCACCGTCGCATAAAACGGACTGATGCCTGGGCTTATGCCTTCCCTCAACAAATAGGCACCTTGCCCAAAATAGTTGCATAACAGGGCCGGCAATACCAACCACAACCAACCTATGCGAATGGGCCTCGCCCCAAAATGCCCCATGTCCGCATAGAGTGCCTCCCCCCCCGTAATGCACAACACCACCGCCCCTAACAAAATAAATGCACGCGCCTTGTATTCTATAAAGAAAAATACCGCATAGTGGGGACTTAGGGCACGGAAAACACTCGGCGTCTGCGCCAGCTGAATCAACCCCAAAACCGCCATCACCCCAAACCATAACAACATAATGGGGCCAAATATCTTCCCAATCCCCCCCGTCCCCCGCTTCTGCATCAAAAATAACACCAACAAAACACAGGCCGTCAACGGCACTACCCAGGGGCTCGCCGCAGGAGAAATGACTTTTAACCCCTCCATCGCGGACAATACGGAAATGGCCGGCGTAATAACACCATCACCAAAAAGCAATGAGGCGCCAAATAGGGCCCCTATTATGAGTATAAACTGCACCCACCGCCCCAAACCCTTGGGCACCAATGCCAATAGGGAAAAAATCCCCCCCTCCCCCTTGTTGTGCGCCCTCATAATAAACAACATGTATTTGAAGGTGACAACCCCCATGAGGGACCAAAATACCAGAGACAATACCCCCAAAACCACCGGCTCCTCCGTGGAAATCGCCTTCGGCCCCGCAAAACACTCGTTAAACGCATAGAGAGGGCTTGTCCCTATGTCACCAAAAACAATGCCCAACGCACCCAATACCAAACTCCATGCATTGCCCTGCTTCTGTCTCAAGCTGCTCGTAAACACCTGCCCACGAGAAGCAGGAGAGGCGCAGGAGGCTTTGTCTCTTTCTGTCATGCCTCACCATATGCAGTCCTCAATCGCAGAAGACAACTGCTTCAACCACAAATGCGTGTTTGCCTACCTGGGCACACCTCCCCCCCGGGCATACCCCTGCGCGGCTTAGGCCCCCCACCACCCCCCCAAAGAAAAATACCCCACAGCCTTCAAAACCTCAGAGGCCTTTTAAACTCATGCGCTTAAAACTGTTGCGCGACTTGTGGTAGTGCGCGGAGCAAAGCCCTCGGGCCAATATTTTCTGCCCGCAACCCTCCACCCCACAAAGGCCATGAGTGGGCTTGCAATGAATGCCAGGGTAAAAACCAAACATGGCGTGGCCCACAGCAATAAAACGCTCCACCTGCTCAGCCGTCAGTTCCCCCCTCTTGGCAAACCTCAGCAACCTCTCCAACGCATAGGCCTCGCCCTTCTCAAGCCCATCTTCAAAAAATAATTCGGAAATGGAAACCCCCAAAGCCTGGGAAATCCGCCACAAAGTTTCATAACTCGGGCTGCGTTCCCCTCTCTCCAATAGAGAAACAAACCCAAAAGTAATGCCACAACGCGCCGCCATCTCGTCCTGCGTTATGCCTACGCTCTCCCGCAAAACCCGAACCCGCTTCCCCAACCCCGAAAGGCTTTGCCGAATCGCCTCCTTGCTGCCTCCCTCCTCCTTCTGGCTCCCATCTCCCAACCGCTTCTCTTCACGCTCACTGCCCAACATATACTCCCTCCTTGGCCCGCCTGCTCCTTAGACAAGCTCCTTCCACAACTTAGGTGCCTAACTCACGCCCCCAATTTAACAAATGTCTTCAAACAAAACAAGCCATCATCAACACCCCTTCATTTCCTATGTACCCCCGTGGAATTCCCGCGTATATTCTGCTGGCTGCAAGGAAAACCTCCCAACACGGGCGCCTCAACACCTCTTGTGTCGATTCCGCCTGAGACAGTTGTTACATATCTCTTCAGCTATGGTATGCTGAAAGCACAGTTTGAGCCGCAATTATGACGGAAACCAAAACACCACCAAACGCCAAGCCAACAGAAGGCACGCTTTCAGCCCCTTTTGAAAACAGCTCCCTCCTTGACTTGGATGACCCCAATATCACCGGTAGCCTGCTCGAAAGCTTGGGCGATGACAACGCAGAATTGCTGCTGAGCAATGTCGTCCCCGCTTATGTCCCCGCGCAGCATAACCCAAATGAGCTTGCCTCCTCAGAGGACAACGAAAGCTCCTTCTCCCAACTCTGGGCCTCTGCCTTGACGGAGGATGAGGCCCCAATGCATGCCCAACCGGAGCCTCAACATACGACAGACCACTTCGCCGCTTGGCAGGAGGCCGCAGAGCGCCACCACTTGCCCGCCGCAGTCGAGCTCTTGCCCCCCATCATCCATGAGACAGAAGACGAAGAAGAAGCTTCTGCCCTGCCCCCCACAGGCTTCTTCTCTACCGAGGACGCCCCCCTCTTCTTCGTTAATGAACAATGGGCCCCAGGTTCACTCCCCCTCCCCCAAACCACCTCGCAAAACCCCTTCGAAGAGTCGGTGGCCGTCCTCAGAGAGCTCTCCTTCCAAAATACCCCACAGAAAGCCCTCTCGGAAGAATTCCTCGCCACCCATAACCCTCAATACTCCGCCTCCGTCTCCTATCTCTCCCTCAGCCCCCCTGAAATAACCCCACCTCTCTTCCCCCTCTCCCCTGAAATAACCCCCGGCCCCTCCCTCCCGGATATGGCCCAGTTCCCCAACTCGCCTCCCGTCTTGCAAACCAGCCTCTGGCTCGTGGATGATTCGGAAAATACCGCCGCCCCAACAATGGCTGCCCGCCCTCCCGAAAACAGCATGGCCACCTTGGTTGCCTTCCCAGAGGAAGAAAACGACATCATCCTCTTGGAGGACGAGCTTCCCCCTGAAGCAGACGAGGCTCACCCAGACGACATCCTTCACTTCGGCATCTCCCCCAACTCGGCTCAAGACTTCTCATTGTTCGAAACCCAAACCTCCCAAAGCTTCCCACCTAAAATACCTCCGGTGGTGGCCGCGGATACGCCTTCCCTGCTGACACCCGCCATCTTCTATGACGATGACAGCTCCCAATGGCCATCCCCCCCCAAAAACATCCCCCAACTCTTCCAGGGTGCTCCCCTCCCCCATGCCTCTGCAAACTTCCAAGTCCCAGGACACCATAGGGTGGTCCTCTATACAATGAGCGGAGCCGTTAAACGCGGAGCATTCGAAAACCCAGACTTGGGACAGCCCAGCGTCTCCTTGAAAAACCCCGAAGAAGTCGAGCAAATTTCCGTTGAAAAAATAAAAGCCGTCTATTTCATGAAACCCACCGATACCTCGCCTCCCTCTAACAGCCCATTCCCCCCACCAGGTGGCTCCTATTGGAAAGTGGTCTTCCATGACGGACGGCGCGTGGAAGGTCAGTTGTCAGAGCTGCAAGGAGCCTCCGGCTTCTTCCTCATCCCCTCCCAAGGGAAAAGCCCTACGGCCTACCTCTATATTAACCGCTCGGCAGTTAGAGAAATGTCCTCCCTTATATAGGGTCCCTCCCCTGTATAGCCCTCCTGTATAGTGCCCCCCCCCGGCACCAACTCCAGCGCGAAAAAACATAAAGCCGCCCAGCAGCACCCGTGCCCTTGGGCCTTGGGGTCCACTTTAAAGCGAAACCGCTCTAGGGGCTGTCCCTAATTGAGCATTTGTGGAGTTGAACAATTTGGATCTGTTAGAGGTGGTGAGGTGTACAGAGCTTGCCAGGCCTGTTTGTTTGTGAGGATGCACCGCCACGCTTTGAGCGACGAGCAGTGGGCTCGAATTCGCCAAATTCTCCCGCCGCAGAAGACCGGTCCCAGGGCTACGTTTGGGGACCGGA
>Ga0209755_10000552_pt1 | contig 67115 bp, 57 predicted proteins | sample TergutCo191P1_FD_187301 | JGI IMG/M metagenome (GOLD analysis project Ga0209755, IMG submission 187301) | Cornitermes sp. P1 segment gut microbial communities from Petit-Saut dam, French Guiana - Co191P1 (SPAdes) (version 2) | ecosystem: Host-associated > Arthropoda: Insects > Digestive system...
CCAGCGTATCTTTTTCTGGCAGATTATGCCGTTGTGAATACCCTTCCACGGCATATACCAGCATGAGGTTCTGATCTCGCTCGGTTTCAGTCATTGCATGTCCCTCATATACCTATTATACGACCTCCTTGGATACCTGTCAATTCACTTGAATACTGTGTGTATGTCCATAGCGTATGATACATTTCGCAAGCTGTTTGAGCCGCTTTGCCGTTGCCGAAAATTTCAAGAAAATTGCATGTGTTCATGGAAAATTGTAGTTCATTTTGCATTTTCACGTTCCCAGCCGCATTGCCGTTCTTCAAGCAGCCGTTGTGTTGAAAATGTGCAGTCCTTGTATTTTCCCGCTAGGCTTCTAATATGGGCAAGTCGCTCATTGACTGTTTGCCCATCGCTTCTAGCAAGGGACGGCTGGCTCAGGCGGACTTCGAACGGAAAGCTCTGGTGAATCTGTACCTGGCGAAGAAAGGTGTTGATACCGTCCGACATGGTTATTCCCAGTCTGGCAAAGATCGAGGCCGCCGCTTGTTTTACTGTGTATTGGTACGTATCTGAATCGTGACGTTTGCCATAAAGCCCCTGTCTAGCCTAAGAATACTTCATCAGCCTGCTATTGCCAATGTAACAAAAGTGCAGAGCACCATTTCGTTACATATTTATTTCTGTCGTTTCAATTAACATGTAACCTAATTTTTGGATGGGTTGGAAACGAAGTTCTATTGGCTCGGATAGGTAATTATCAATCGTCATAAACGCATCCGCCATGCCTTCTGGTGTCGTTATTGCTTTTCTTCTGCATGAGAAAACACATGATTTTGCCGCAAACTGCCCGATAAACAATTTTATGCTCGATGCTTTGTCAAGATGTAGTGAGGCATTATGCATTTGCTGAATTGCCGTTGTTCGTTTATTGTTTGGGTTGCCTTGGGAAAGCTCGTTTATGATGAAACATGATTTAGTGGTTGCATCGAACACAATGAAGTCAGGTTTCTTTAAATCAAGTTTCTTGATCACGTCATCTGGTTGGGCGTTCAGAAAATCCTCATAATCAATGACCGTAATTTCCTTCCCCTAGGGATTACTATATGTCACACTCCCAGTTCCCGCTGGCTGCTTAATCTCTGGTCTCCTGTCTTGAATATCAAATTTGGTATCCCTGATTACTTCTGCCCTGACATTTTTTGCATCAACGGAAATAACGGCAGGATTCTTGTTCCGAAGGTATGCTATGAAATCCGTTGCCAACAGGTCTGTCAATGCTAACCCCTGCTTAGCTCGTTATAACGCTCATAAATAGTCGAGATTGGCTCCGACAGTGATCTGGAATCAATGATGAATTTTTCTTCCTGTTTCAAATCATTCAAATAGCCGTCTATTATTTCAAAAACGCTGACATTTTCAAACAATAAAGAGGCACCATTTTCAGGTGCGTTCTTTTTCCCAGCCATGATGAGCAAATTTAGGTGATTGACGATATAGGGACTATGCGTCGCCATCATTACCGACATATTGTAGCCGTCATGCTCATGGATGAAACACCGTTCGACGATGGAATTAATCAGACTCCGCTGGCTTTCCGGGTAAAGGCTCAGTTCTGGTTCTTCTATGTGGAGATGAATATTTCTGTGCCTGATGTCCCCAATATTCTGCTCGGCTCTAAAATCTTTCAGACTATCGGTTTGGGACAGGTAGTCGAACACGATGGTGTTGAAACGCTTGTTGAAATCATAGTGCTTTGAAAAATATTCAACTATCAATGATAATGGGATAATGGTTTGCATTCCAGAGGACGCATCTTCCAGCTTGACCTCATAGTCCGTGTCAGTACCTGTAACCCAGTATTCTTTTTTGCCTGATGCGGTTTTTTTGGATGTGTACTTAACATTCAGGTAATCAACAGGTAGCTCTTTAATGAAGTCATCGGCCATCCTGAAATCCTGATATGTTTCATTTAGATAAAAACTCATATTGGTTTTATTGTGGGCAAGAATATCGGGTATCAAATTTCTTTTATCGGAAATAAAACTCATCTTTTCCAGGCTCAACTCATCTTTTGTAACTGTAGACGGCAGCTTAAGGGCATCGCCGTAGTGTAGCGTTGTGCTACCCTTTTGGTAGATGATTTCCGAATCGTCTTTTATGTAGTCAGACAAGCCGACGCTTCGCAAATATGACTGAAAATCGAACTTAGAAGGGGTTTGTGTTATGTTTGCATACTTCAAATAGGAGCGGATGTTAAGCATTTTGTATAGCCAGCGAAACAGGACAAGCACTTTCATGACCATACTTTTCCCGCTTCCTGATTCACCGATAAGCACGGTGAACGGGCGGATGTTGCCAATCTCTATCTCTTTGATGGGGCCAAAATTTTTAATGAGGATGGATTCTTTCATGCTGGTCGCTTGCCTCTCTGTTTTGACTGATTAATTATCAGCTGCCTGTGGTCTTGTGTCAAGGCAAAGAGGCAGGCGAATGCTGCTATCACCTAGCTTTCTATCCCCCAAGCAAACGCTTTAAGCGCATTTTGATGAGAGAATCATCCAGCTTACGGCACCGTTATTCCTAGCTGTTAGCTTATTTATGTGGCCTGCACACCTGTAGTGAGCATATCGCTGTAGTACAAAACTGTAGCATTCTGGCCTTTTTCCTCGGTTATCCCCGCTTATCCTGCGTTAATTTCGCTTGACATTCTTCTATATTATCGTATACTCTATGCTAATGGGAGATAGCCAAAAGTAAGGTTGACCTTCACTCGTAATGCGCAGGTCCCGGGTTCGATTCCCGGTCTTGGCTTTCAATGCTGTACGAAACAATCGAACGTCTGGAACAATTCATGGCCCTCGGCTTTGCCGCCGCTGGCGTACCTTTGGAAGATGCGAACACCTGCGCCGCCGTGCTTATCGAATCGGACAAGCGAGGCATCGACTCCCATGGCGTAGGGCGGTTTAAGCCTATCTATATCGACAAAATTAGGGACGGGGTTTTGTGCCCAGTGACGCAATTCGAAGTTGTAAGGCAAGGCCCCACAACGGCGGTGGTGGACGGCCATAACGGCATGGGTCATGTCATTGGCGTGAAAAGCATGGAACTGGCCATCCAAAAAGCGAAACAGTACGGCATGGGCATGGTGGCCGTTCGCAATTCCAACCATTACGGCATTGCTGGGTACTTTTCCATCATGGCGGCAAACGCTGGCATGATCGGCATAACAGGCACCAACGCAAGGCCGTCCGTTGCGCCGACCTTTGGCGTGGAAAATATGTTTGGCACTAATCCCCTTACTATCGGTATGCCCACGGACGAGGATTTTCCTTTTGTCCTGGACTGCGCCACAAGCATTACCCAGCGCGGAAAGGTTGAGCATTATTCCCGTATCGGGAAAAAAATGCCCATAGGCTGGGTGATCGATGCCGATGGACAGCCCCTTACCGACCCGGATACGGCCCTGGCAGGGTTCGACAATGGGACATGCGCTTCTGTGACTTTGGGCGGCATGGGGGAGGAACTGGCTGGCTACAAAGGCTACGGATACGCCACGGCGGTGGAGATCCTTTCCGCGGCGTTGCAGTCCGGGCTTTTCCTGAAAGCCTTGAGCGGCGTGGGGCCAGGTGGCGAAAAAAGGCCGCATCACTTAGGCCATTTCTTTATTGCCATTGATATCAATGCCTTTGTGGACGAGGCGGAATTCAAGCGGACTGGTGGCGAGATTCTGCGCAGCCTTCGGGCTTCCGCAAAAGTGCCTGGCGAAGGACGCATTTACACGGCAGGGGAGAAGGAATACCTGGCCTACCTTGAGCGGAAAGAGACAGGCATTCCCCTAAACGAATCCGTGCGGAAATCTTTGCAGGATGTCAGGGACGAGTTTAAAGTCGATTTCAAGTTTGTCTGGGAATAAGGCCCAAGGCCCCGTTGAAAAGCAGGGTCAAGAATTTGTCGCGCTTACCTACAAATATTTCCGAAGCTTTTCCATCACCTGCTTAAAGTCCAGGGGTTTCCCCAGATGGTCGTTCATACCGATGGCCAGGCATTCGTCAATGTCTTCCTGAAATGCGTTGGCCGTCATTGCCACAATGGGAACGGACTTTGCTTTTGCCGTCCCAAGTTTGCGTATGCGGCGAGTGGCGGTCATGCCATCCAACTTAGGCATTTGCAGATCCATTAGGATCATGTCATAGCGATCTGGTTCGTTTGCGAACATCTGCAGCGCTTGCTCCCCGTCTTCTGCGCAATCGACTTTAAGCCCAGTCGGTTCCAGCAAAGCCAGGACTATCTCGCGGTTAATGTCCACATCCTCCGCCAAAAGAATGGTGCGGTCCGCGAAACAACCAAGCTCCGAATCCTGGGATTGCAGACCAGGGTTTGTGGCATCCTGGGCACCGTTTATGTCGCATGTTTCCAAGGGCAGCGTAAACATAAACCTGGAACCCTTGCCCGGTTCGGATTCGACCCAGATCGTTCCGCCCATCATCTCCACGATTCTTTTGGATATGGCAAGGCCCAGACCCGTACCCCCGAATCTGTGTGGGGTGTCGGCTTCGGCCTGTTCGAAAGCCCCGAACACACGGGACTGGTGCTCGGGCGGTATGCCAATGCCGGTGTCGAAAACTTCTATGTGTAGGAAATTATCGCAGCCCGGCATGCGCTTTACGCTTAGGCCCACCGTGCCCCCTTCGGGCGTGAATTTGACGGCATTGATCAAAAGATTGATCAGCACCTGCGCCAAGCGCAGTTCGTCGCTAACGATAAACTGCGGGATGGTTTTGTCTATGTCGGCCACAAGGTTTAAGTTCTTTTCCTCGATTTGGATGTTCAGCACGCTGGTAACATTCCTTAGCATTTTTTCGATTTCAAAGGAATGGGAGTGCAGCTCGAATTTGTCCGCCTCGATTTTGGACATGTCCAGGATCTGGTTGATAATGCCCAGCAGGTAGCTGGCCGCCCCCTCGATTTTGCCAAGGCAGTAATCCTTTCGCTCAATGTCCTTGGAATTTTTCGCTATAGTTATCATCCCGATTATGGCGTTCATCGGGGTTCTTATCTCGTGGCTCATATTGGAAAGGAAACTGCTTTTTGCGCGGTTGGCCACTTGCTCCCTCTCGAAAGCGGCTTCGAGCTGGGCAAGCATTTCCTGCTGCTCACGAAGATCCCGCACATAGGCAATTACAACATCTTTTCCCCCAAAATTTACGCACTCAAGATACACCTCGCAAGGGATGGGGATCCCGTCCAGGGTTTGATGTATCCATTCAAAATACGCCCTGCCCATATCGAAGGCTGTTTTCAGCCTCTGATGCACCTTGTCCCGTGAAAGGACGCCGTCGGGCTGGTACTCGGGGCAAAGCTCGTAGAACCGGTCGATGTAGATTTGCTTGTCGGGCAAGCCGAACAGATTCGCCGCCCCCCTGTTGGCTTCCAGGATATTGCCGTCCCTGTCAAAGATGGCGCAGAGCATGGGTGAGGAATCCAGCATGGCCTGGAGCCTTTGCTGCGCGGTATCCTGAATTTCCTTGAGCTTCAAATGCTCGCGCAGATCCCTGGCGTAAGATATGACAAGATCCTTTTCGTTCAGCTTGATTGGTACAAGGGTAACTTCCATTGGGCGAGGTTCCCCGCCCAGGGTATGGTGCATCCAGAAAGGCTGCACAAGCTTTTTGCCACCATTTATAACATTCTTGAGCAAACTGAAAATTTTATCCCAGGAATGCGTGCCGTCGGGCTGATATTCCGGCACGAGCCCGGGAAAATTGTCTACGTATTCCTGCTTGTCGGCAAAGCCGAACAAATCCAGCGCCGCCTGGTTGGCTTCCAGGATCTTGCCGTTCACGTCAAAGAGGGTGCAGAGCGTGGGGGTGGCGTCCAGCATGGTCTGGAGCCTCTTCTGGGCAAGATCCTGCATTTCCTTTAGCTTTACGTGCTCACGCAAATCCCTGGCGTAAGCGAGGATAATGTTCTCCCCGCCCAGCCTGACGGGTACAAGCGAAACTTCCGTGGGGCGAGGTTCCCCGTCCAAGGTTTGGTGCATCCAGAAGGGATGTACATATTTTTTGCCGCTCTTTATGACCTTGCCGATATTTTCTAGGATTAAATCCTGGGACCTCACGCCGTCGGGCTGGTATTCCGGCGAGAGCCTGGGGAAATTGTCTATGTATTCCTGTTTACTGGCAAAGCCGAACAAATCCGCCGCCCCGTGGTTCACTTCCAGGATCTTGCCGTTTTCGTCAAAGGTGGCGCAGAGCATGGGGGTGGCATCCAACATGGTTTGTAGTCTCTGCTGGGCGGCGTCCTGCATTTCCTTAAGCTTTACGTGCTCGCGTAAATCCCTGGCGTAGGCAATGGTAAGGTCTTTTCCCCCCAGCTTGATGGGCATGAGGGTAACTTCCGTAGGCCGGGGTTCCCCGTCCAGTGTTTGGTGCATCCAGAACGGGCTGACATACTTTTTCCCGGTTCTCCTGATGTTCTCGACATTTCTAAAGACCGTATCGCGGGAATTGGAGCCGTCGGGCTGGTATTCCGGCATGAGTTCAAAAAAATTGTCGATGTATTCCTGCTTGTCGGCAAACCCAAACAAATCCGCCGCCGCCTGGTTGGCTTCCAGAACCTTATTATCGCTGTCAAAGACCGCGCATAGCAGGGGCGAGGCATCAAGCATGGCCTGGAGCCTCTGCCTAAGGTTACGCTCCAACTTCATCTGCCTGGCAAGCTCGAAGTCCTCGTCCGTCTCGCGCAGGTATATCATGATGGCGAAGTCGCCGCGGTATTCGATTCGCACCCCGGTGACCTCGCATGTAAACTCCCTGCCGGATTTAGACCTGGCAGTCCACTGGCATTTCATCATGCCCTGCTGAATCACCATCATAAGCTGTCTTGCGACAAATTCCGTCGTAAGCTCGCCGTTTGGTTGGTATTGGGGTGCGTTAGTTGTCATGGTCGATCTGTTCATCTCGCCTTTCGAGTCCATTTCGAACATAGTAACGACGTGCTGGTTGCAGTCTATAACGTCGAAGCTGCTGTCGATAAAGTAACAGCCGATGGGTGCCAAGTCCATCATAACATGGACGTGGTCGCTGGCAGGGATTGTGGCCGCCGGGGCGGCGTCTTCCTGGAAACGCTCCGAGGCGAATGAACAGACGATTTTTTCGCCCAAATATTCCGCCGCGTAAAGATGTATGCTGCAGTCAACATGGCGGCCATCTTTTCTTTTGTGCAGCCAATCAAAAGAAGCGGCCCCATGCGCGAAAGCCTGTTCTATCCATTCGAGCATGGCGGCTTTGGAAGGCTTGCCGTCGGGTTGATATTCAGGTGAAAGTTTGTCATAACCTTTATGAAAAGCCTCTTTGGAAAGGACCCCAAAAAAGCTTAGGCTTGCAAGGCTGACATCAATGATTCTGCCGTTCGTGCCCCACAAGGACAGGCAATGGCCACCAAAGTTAAGCATCTCTTGTATTTGGGGTTCGGTGATGGGTGCCTTTATGTGTTGAATGCCGTTATTTTCCACCGCCATCTGGTGTTAGCTGCCCCCCTTGCATGACTGCATGGGGCTGTCCCAAAAGGCTAGGGAACCGCCGAATAAATCAGCGGAATCAGCGCTTCCCTAGGTTTTGGGACAAGCCCTCATGCTTGTTCGCTATTTTACATATTAGCCTAGAAGTTTCATGCGTGAAAAGGGGGTTACTCGATGGGCAGCCTCAATTATTGTGCCGCCTTGGGTTGTTCGGCCTACCTGGCGTGGCGCCGCCGGTGGCCGTTATGTACCAGTCGGCCGCCGAACGGGAATTTTCCCCAAGAGTCTCGTCCCTGTTGATTGTCCTTGTCGCCGTCGTGCCGGCGGTTCGTATCGCATCCGATGGCCGAATGCTTATTCCGTCCCCGCTTCTCCATGCGCCTTCCCTGAACAGGAATTCCGCCGCATCGGCAAAGTGGCTCCTGCCCCATACGGGATCCGCCGTTTCGGAAAGCGCCACCGCATCGACGATTCTGTCATCCTGATCCAGAATGTAGACGATATCGGTCCTGCGAAGCAGCTTGCTTGTCCCGGGGACCCAAAGATCCCTGCCCACCGGCGAGGAATCCGTTCCGACGGATTCCGCCAGATTGGTTCCCAATTCGTCGCGGCTGTTTTCGTCCATTTTTCGCAGGTGCAGCGTTATGTATTCCCCGCTGGAAACTTCCACCGAGGGGAACTCGTACACAAGCGGGGATCTGGTGTTGCTGACTATGAACACCCGCAAGGCCCCCAGGTTTCCAGCCCCGAAAGCCCGAAGCTCGATAAACTCGGCCCTGGGCCTTGAGTAATCGGTTCTAAGCTCCGTGATGCGCAAAGGGGGAACCCTGTCGTTTCTGCTGCGGAAGGGGACAAGCACGTTTATGGTGTTGCCGTCCTCGTCCTCCGCAAGCAGATCCGCTGTTACCCTTTCCCCAGGCCCAAGGCCGCCGCTAAAGCTCACCCTGACGGTGCTCCCGCCTTCCACCGATTCCGTCTGGATCTGCGGGCTAAAGTACAGCGAGCTAAGCCTTACGGGCTTGGAAAACCGGAATTCCACCTCCGTTTCCGACACCGCCTGTACCGAAAGAAACACCGGGGGTTCGGACACCCCCAGCATCAACCTTACGGCATCACCGCCCCCCGAAACGCAGGAGCAGACCGACAAGAGCAGGGAACTAATTACCACCAGAAAAAAAACAAGGTATTTCATTTTTCGTCTCCTTGCCCTTATATATGGCGCAAAGTTGCGTTTTGCATTAGTCCCGGCGGAATTTTTTTCGTGACAGGCATATTTTTGTGGCTCAGGGGAAGGGAGTCTTAGCGTGAAAGGCTTATTATCGAGAGCAGGCTGGGGCTATGCCTCTAAAACAGTTCACTCCGTTTCGGTTTTGTAGGAATAACTGCCAGATCCCCTTGTTTCGGGGAAATCGACTATACCTTCCCTTAGCTCCCTAAGTTCCTTCATGCTGCGGAGCTTGGATGTGGCTTTTTCCTGGATTTGCCGTACACGCTCACGGGTTATCCCCAAAAGCTTGCCTGTCTCCTCGAGGGTAAGCGGCCCTTCGCCGGCAAGGCCGAAACGCAGCTGTATGATCTTCATCTCACGTTCGGAAAGCTGGGAGAGTATGTCGGTCATGGTATCCTGCAAGGTCATGGAGAAGACCATTTCAAAAGGCTCCGTCATGGATTCGTCCTTGATAAGATCGGCAAGGCGGGTCAGGTTGCCGTTGTCCACGATGGTGTCCAGGCTGGTGGTTTCCTGGGAAAGGCGCACGATGTCCTTTACCTTGGAGACGGGAATCCCAAGGTATTCGGAAAGCTCCTCCTCGCTGGGATCCCTCCCAAGGCCTTGGGTAAGCTGCTTGGCGACGTAATAGCATTTTTTGATAGTGTTTAGCATGTGGATGGGAATGCGGATCACCCGACCCTTGTCCGCTATGCTTTTGATTATCGCCTGCCTTATCCACCAGGTGCCGTAGGTGGAAAAACGGCAGCCCTTGGTGTAGTCGAAGCGTTCGACCGCCTCTATAAGCCCGATGTTCCCTTCGTCGATAAGATCCAGCAGTGGAAGCCCACGGTGCTGGTAGTTCTTGGCGATGGAGACAACCAGGCGCAGGTTGGAGTTAATCATCTTGTTTTTATAGTGGAGCAGGCTGTTGTCCAGTGCGGTTTTTTCCTTGGCATAGTCGGCGGCTGCTTTGCTTTCCCGTTCCTTCTCAAGCGCTTTAAGCTTTGTGCGCAGGTTCACGATCTTCTCGCCTATGCCCTGCTCTTCCTGGACGGTAAGCAGGGGGAACTTGGAAATCTGCTTGAAGTACAGTGCAAGTGGATCGGATTCCTTTACGGCCTTGGATCGCTTAGAGCTTTTCTCGGAAGGCTTCCTGCGCTTCCATGTAAGATCGTGTTCCGCGTCTTCGCTATCGATTTCTATTGCCATCGGTAATATCGTCCTCGACATATTTCTTCTCTCCCGCCTCTTATCATGACCTTGGGGCCGTTGCCGGATCCACAGGCACTCCATTCCTTAAAACAATGAACACAAGCTCCGGCCTACCCGATGCCAGGTGTATGCCAAGCTTACCCACTTCCGTTCCAGGTTCCACCACGTCTCCTATCCTAACCGAAAGGCTTTCATTGGCACCGTACAGGAACCTAAAACCCCCAGTCGATTCAACAATTACAACATTCCCGTAGCCTCGCCAGGGGCCCGCGTGGACGACCGTCCCCCTGCTAATGCTCCTTACCGGTTCGGACTGCCTTCCCAAGATAAGGACCCCACCCGAATTGCCGCTCATGTAGGTCACCTCCGTAGCCTGGATAGGCCAGCGCAGGGAGGGATCGGCCCTTCTGCCAGTAGTAATGTGCGTTGGAGCCAGCGAGATATTTGTCTGGCCTGCTATGTTCGGGGCAGCCGCAGGGATTCTGATTCTCTCGCCGGCTCTAAGAACGTGGTCTTGGGAAAACCCGTTTGCCTCACGCAGTGCCTGGAGCGTTACCCCACGGCTGCGGGCTATGCTGAACAGGGTTTCCCCCCGGGCTACAATGTGTTCGGAATGGGCTTGGGTGGAAGGGGACGGGCGTGAGGGGATGGAAAGCCGCATGCCAATCTGCAGTTGGGAAGGGTTTGCCATACCGTTACGGCGCATAAGTTCTTCCTGGCTTATTCCATGCAAACGTGAAAGAGAAAAAATGGTATCTCCCCTTACTACAACGTGAGTTGTTTCCGCTGCCAGAGCAGTTTGCGAAAACAGCCCTAGGAGAAACATCATCAGGAAGAAAGGAGTGGAAAAGATCATACCCCCCTATTATCGGCATTGGATGTTCCTTAGCTTAGCATTACACAACTCTTCGAAAGGCTCATGTGGATTTTTTATCGCCTAACGTTTATAATATGATACATATGCCGTTTGGCCTGATTCGAGGGGATCACAGGTCGGTTGAAATTGAGTTGAAAGCCTGGCTTGATAACTACGAATTGGTTAAGGAAAGGCTTTTTTCCATTGGAAGCTATGTGCGCTCCTACGAAAAAACAGATACTTATTGGTTCCCAATACAGGAAGACGCTCCCGGTGTGTCCATCCCATATTCTGGGCTTAGGGTTCGCAGGGAGCGTAGCGTCAATGCGGACAATGTCGAGTGCGAATCCGTTCTTGTGACTCTAAAAAAGAGGAAAATGTCGGGCAGCCTCGAGGTAAACGAGGAGCGGGAGTTTACCGTTTCCAACGCCGAGCTCTTCGAGGAACTGGTATGCGACCTGGGGCTGTTCAAAGCCTCGTACAAGAAGAAATACGGATGGGAATGGAAGGTTTCGCCGGGGACGGAGGGGGCCCCGCCTATAAATGCGGAGATTTCCATGGTAAAGGATCTTGGCTGGTTCCTGGAGCTTGAAATCCTTGCAGGCAACAACAGCAACCAGGCCGTGGAGGAAAGCCGCAAGGAGCTTTTTTTCCTGCTTGGAAAGCTTAAAATACCGGAGGAAAAAATCGAAACCAGGCCTTACACGGCATTGCTGCGGGATCGCTGGCAAAACCCGTAAGGGCCTGCACACTATAAGCGGGGGGCTGGCTTTAGTTTATGGAAGAAACAGGATACCGCAGGCCAAGCTGGGACGAATACTTCATGGAAGTCTGCGATGCCATCTCCAAACGTGCAACCTGCGACAGGGGGCGCTCCGGCTGTGTCATCGCCAAGGACAACCGGATTTTGGTGACCGGCTACGTTGGCGCGCCAGCCGGCCTGGCCCACTGCGACGAGGTTGGGCATCAGTTCAAAAAGATGCTGCACGAGGACGGTTCCATTACCACCCACTGCGTCCGCACCGTCCACGCCGAGCAGAACGCCATCTGCCAGGCCGCAAAAAGGGGGATAGCGATAGACGGCGCAACCCTCTACTGCCGCATGACCCCCTGCCGCACCTGCGCCATGCTGATAATCAACTGCGGCATAGTCCGTGTGGTGTGCCAGCGCCGTTACCAGGATGCCGGCGATTCCGAGTCGATGCTTGCCTCGGTAGGGATAAGGCTGGAGTACGTGCATGATGAGCTGCAGGAGTACGGGAAGGGGTAAAGGAGGGTCTCACCCCCCTTTTAGCTTTCGGACGAAAGACATTTTGTCATCCGCGGTAAAAAAGGCGGAACCGGTAACCAGCACGTCCGCACCAGCGGCAACCGCCGCCGCCGCAGTCTGCCCGTGAATGCCGCCATCGACCGAAATAAGGAACTCAAGCCCCCGTTTCTGCCTCTGTTCCGCCAGGGAACGCACTTTTTCCAGGCATTGGGGGATAAAGTCCTGCCCTCCCCAGCCGGGGTTTACCGTCATGACCAGAACCAGATCCGTAAACGGGAGCAGTTCGCTAAGCATTGCGGCGGGGGTCGATGGGACTATGCTTACGCCGGCCTTTTTCCCCGTGTCATGTATCTCTTTGATAAGCCTGTCCGAGTGCGTCGTCGCCTCGGCATGGAAGGTGATGGAATCTGCCCAGGGGGCGAAGGCCTTGGCCATGCGCCCCGGCGTTTCAACCATAAGGTGGACGTCAAAAAAAACCGAACTTCGGCGCCTTAAATCCTCCGCAAGTTTTGGGCCAAATGTCAGGTTCGGCACGAACTGCCCGTCCATAACGTCAAGATGAACCCAGTCCGCCCCCGAAGCCTCGATTGATGCAAGCGCGCCGCCAAAATCGGCATAATCTGCCGATAAAACAGAAGGGGCAATTAAGGGCTTTCCCATACCCATGAATATGCTGCAAAACGGTACTATTGTCAAACCGTAGAAAAATGATATAATTACGGTGGGATTCTGGCCTCATTCAACCACCACCCTGTCCTATAAGTGCGGATGGTGTTTTGCAGGTACTGTATACAATAAAGTGCCCAGGAAAAATGGATACGGAGAAACAGGTAGTAAGGCTTATTCACAAAGCCTATGACAAACTGAGAGCCTTTGATGCCGAAAACGAGGCAGATATCCAGGGCATTGAAGTGCTGAAAAGTGCGGCGGCACTGTTAGAGGAGGCGTTGGCGATAGATTTTGAAAAGAAGGAAATAAAGCACGCTTTGAAATCCGTGGAATGGTGGATCGTGCGAATATCCCGGATAGAGGAAATGCACAATCCATACGAGAAAGGCGAATTCATCCTTTCCAGGCTTCGGCAGTATTATTCGTTTTTGGATACCCATTCCGACGACTATGATTATGACGACCTATGCCAGTACGTGGTAAGGCGTTTCGTGTTTTCCAGCGCCCTTCGCTGTTTCAGGGATCTTCTGGGCGAGGGGGTGAACCAGCACGATCCGGGGCTGCTTCTGCTGGTGGGGCGCTGCTACAAGGGTGTCGGCATCTACGACGAGGCGTTCAGGTACATCGAGCAGGCGGCCCGGTTTCGCCGCGACGACAGCGAGACCCTGGCGGAGCTGGCGGACGTAAATGCCCTGCTGGGGGAGACGGAAAAGGCGAAGGCCCTGTTTCGCGAGGCTTTTTTCCTGGGCCCCGAGAAGGTTGACCTGCGGATGATGGAGTCGGAAATGATACTTCGCCTGCGGGACAAACTGGCCCAGGAGAAGGGCTACCAGGAGAACGAGCTGAGGGAATGGATCCCGGTGTACGGCAAGCTGTGGGGCGTGTTCTCGGTGATAAGGGAACTCAAGCCGATTGAGTTCGGTAGGCTGAAGCAGTCGATTTTTACCATGGAGACGGAATGCCGGGGCAATCCAGCCAGGGCATCCGCGCTAAAGCCCAGGTTGATCAACCGGTACCTATGGCTGCTCGACTACTACGAAATCAATAAGGAAGATCCCTACCTAAGGGAAGAGGTTTTGCTGAAAATAAAACTTACCGATCCAGGCATTTATGACTGGTATGATCGGTAAAACGAGGAGTTAAACAATGTCAGATCTTGGAACGGAACCTGCGGTAGAGGCAATGCCTCCGGTAGTGGAGGCACCCACAGGGGTGACTCCTCCTACGGGGGAGGTACCCACTGGGGCGGCACCTTCGGAGGCGGTGCCTGCAAGCGGCCTTTCTGCGGAAGCGCAGGGGCTGCTTAAAAACGTGCGTGAAATGCTGAACGAGGAGAAATGGACCAGGGCTACCCTAGGCAATTACTCGACCAGCCAGTTCAAGGACTTCGATTCCCTCCTAAAAGAGGCAAGGAAACTGAAGGTGGTCGATGAACTGAAGAAAAACTGCGATGAACATCTTGCCAATTCGAAAAACAGCATTATCGCCCTGTACCTTTCCGGCATGGTGGCCTTGTCCTATCAGATAATCGATGATGCGGCAATGATCAACCTGGTCACCATTTTTGCGGACAACCACAAATGGGCGATCGTCAAGTACCTGTGCGGCCGTATACTTGACTACGGCGAATCGAAATTTGCCCTGCGTACCCAAATCGAATGCTGCAAGAACGATAACGACGAAGATGGCATGCATGCCTTTCAGGAGCGGCTGGTTAAGGCGGACTATGATGACGCGGACACCGCCAGAATCCTTGCGGAATACTTCGAAAAGCAGAAAAAAAATGACACGGCCATAGAGTATTACAAGAAGGCGCTTCACCGCTACATCAACAAGGGTGTCTTTGCCAACGTCAAGGAGATATGGGAAAAGCTCCTTCTCCATTGCCCAGGCGACATGGACTTTTTCCTCCACGTGCAGAAAAAAGTCGCCAAAAACATAAGCGACGACAAGGCTATCGACCTTTTGACGGTTGTGTACAATTCCTACAAGGACATGGATACCGACACGTCCATAGGTATTCTCAAAACCATCCTACAGTACGACGAAAGGAACATATCCGCACGCAGGGAAATCGTTGACTGCTACAAACGCAAGCACGCCGCGCACAGCCAGCTCGACGACTACATCCGTGTTTCGAACCTTTCCCAGAACTTCCGCAATGTCCACGAGGCCATTGCCGCGTTTGAAAAGCACATCGCTTTCGACAAGGGGAACTATGTTTTCCACCGCACATGGGGAGTGGGGAGGATTGCAGGCATAGAGGGGGACGAGATACGGATCGATTTCGCGAAGAAACGCGACCATTCAATGTCGCTGAAAATGGCGGTCGAGGCCCTCCAGACGCTTTCCAAGGAACATATATGGGTGCTCCGGGCTACATGGAAAAGGGAAAAGCTAACGGACAAAATAAAGGAAGACAAAACCTGGGCGCTCAAGACGGTTATAAAGAGTTTCGGGAATTCCTGCGATCTAAAGCGGATAAAGGCGGAACTGTGCCCCGGCGTACTTTCGGAAAAGGAATGGACGGCGTGGAGCAGCAAGGCAAGGGAAATACTCAGGACGAACCCAGGTTTTGGGGTTAGCCCTGACAACATCGACGTCTTTACCGTAAGGGAGCACCCGATAAGCGTTTCCGAAAAGCTGTACAACGAGTTTAAGGCGGAACGTAATTTCCACCACCGCATTGCAATTATACGCAACTTTGCCAACCAGAATTATTCGCAGAACTATTCCGAGGATGATCTGGAATACTTTACCGAAATGTTTTCCTACTTTGGCTCGTTCCTTAAAACCTCGAACCAGTCCGGCGAACAGGCGGTGGCCTCCTGCCTTCTTATAAAGGAGCTGCTGGGCAAGCACCCGGCCCAGCTTAAGGACATGGCCGACAGTATTCCCCAGACCAACTTTGCCGAGATGTTCAAGGGAATTACCGACGTCGCTGGCCTCTATGCCAGCCTGAAGGACAGCCACCTTAAAAAAGAGTTTATCCGCCAGATCAGGAATATCTATGGCTGGGCGGATGTTTACATCCAGTTGTTCCCACGCATAATCGATGCGACGATTATCGAGGAGCTTGAAAAGGACAACGATGAAAAACTTACGGCACTGACGGCGGACTGTTTCGAGCGCTATAGGGAACGGCGCGAGGCGGTGGTATGGCTTTACAAAATGTACGCCGAGGCCTTGACCAAAACCACAGCCTCCGACGGCGGGGGCAGCGAGACGGAGGGCAAGGCCAGGGCAAAGGCCGAAAACAGGGTAAAGTGGTACGAGGCGGCCGGTATAAGCAAGGAGCGACAGATTATCGTTCTGATTCACCTTCTTGACATAACATACAGGGACATTGAAAACCAGCGGGACACCGTCGAGGCGCGGAAGATCAACAAGCAGGTTTACAACATCCTTTTCAAGGACAATGTTCTTGGAAGGTTTGTCGAGGGTTCCGAAAGGGACACGATAACCCGTATCTATTCTTTTATCAGCGACCTTAAGACCCTTGATTCGCAGGACAAGATAAGCCTTAGAAGCAAAATCCAGGACAGGTTCCCGGACTTTAAATTCACCGAAACCGTCGAAAAGCGGGTTTCCCAGGGGCTTACCGTTACCAAGGCCAAGTACGAGGAAAAACAGAAACAGCTTGTTCACATTATGGACGTTGAGGTCCCGGCAAATTCCAGGGAGATAGAGGCGGCCAGGCTGCACGGCGATCTCAAGGAAAATGCCGAATACATAGCGGCAAAGGAAAAACAGACCTTGCTTAACACCACAACGGAGAAACTAAAAGAGGAAATCGACCGCGCCCAGATATTCGACCCGGCAATGATCGATACTTCCAGGGTCTCCTTTGGAACCGTTATCACCCTTAAGAACGAAAACAATGGCCAGATGGAAAGCTACACAATACTTGGCCCTTGGGAATCCGACCCTGAAAACCATGTCATTTCCTACCAGACACCCTTTGGGAAGGCAATGATAAACAAGGTTGCGGGGGACAAGTTTAAGTTTACCAGCGACAACGAAAACATATCGTATTTTGTGGAGCGCATAGAAGCGGCGGTTCTTTAAGTAGCGGGTAGTGGTTAGTGATCGTCAATCACTAACCACTTTCCCAGGGCTACCACTCCCCAAAGCCGGCGATAAGGTCACGCAGGAAGTAGGCACTGTCCTTTGGTGTTCGCTTCTGGGTGGCGTAGTCCACGTGGATTATGCCGAAGCGCTTGCCGTAACCGAATGCCCACTCGAAATTGTCCAGCATGGACCATGCGTAATAGCCTTTTAGGTTTAGCCCGGACTTTATAAGATCGGCGCAGACCGCAAGATGCTGCTTGAAATACTCGATCCTTGCGACATCGTGGACCCTGCCGTTTGCCCCAACTTCGTCCGTGTAGGCGGAGCCGTTTTCGGTTATGTAGATGGGTATGCTGCCCTTGCCGAAAGCGCCCTCCGAAACCTCGGCAACCCACTTTAGCTGGCGTTCAAGGCCGCCTGGGGTTAGGGGCCAGCCCATGGCGGTTTGATCCTGCCAAAATGGCTCGATACGGAACTTAAACTCGGCCTTTTCGTCCGCCACCACCGGGCTTTCGCTGTAATAGTTGACGCCGATGAAGTCGATGGGCTGGGCTATGGTTTCCAGGTCGCCGTCTTCAATAGGAAGGGAAGCTTTGCCGTAGTTGAGTACCAGGTCGGGGTAAGCCTTGCCAAGACAGGGGAACATGAAAACCTCGGTTTGCAGTGCCCTGGAAATTTCGGCGGCTTTTTTGTCCTCCGGCCTGAGGGTCGCCGGCCTGGGTGTAATGGGGTTCCAGACAATGCCGATGGGTGCGCTAAGGCCCGTTTCCCGGTAAGCCTTTACGCTTACGCCGTGCGCCATGTTGACGTGATGCACGGCACTCAGGGCCTTCTGTAAATCGCGGTGCCCCGGGGCATGTACCCCGTGAAGATAGCCAAGATAGGCAACGCAGAAAGGTTCGTTGATCGTGATCCAGCGATCCACCACATCGCCAAGTTCCTTGAAGCAGACCTTGGCGTATTCCTCGAACGCGCCTACAATGGAACGGCTTGTCCATCCACCCGCATCCTCCAGCGGCTGGGGCAGATCCCAGTGGTATATGGTGGCACAGGCGGAAATACCGTGCTTGTGCAGTTCGTCGCAAAGGCGGCGGTAATAGGCAATCCCCTCGGGGTTAACCTTTCCCGTCCCATTTGGGATGATCCTGGGCCAGGCAATGGAAAAGCGGTAGCTGTTGAAGCCAAGCTCCTTAAGGAGCGCGACGTCCTCGGCGTAGCGGTGGTACTGGTCGCAGGCAACCGCGCCGCTTTCCCCCGCGTACACCGCACCCGGCTTTCGGGAAAAAGTATCCCAAATACATTCGCCTCGTCCGCCCTCATTGACGGCACCTTCAACCTGATAACTAGCGGTGGCAACACCCCACACAAAATCCTCGGGAAAAACCAATCTTTGCATCGCTCCTCCTAATGGTATATGTATTTGTACCGGAAAAAGGGGAATGGGGAAAGTAGCCTGGGGAAGTGCTTAGTGATCAATGGTTAGTAGGGCGAAATTTCTGATTTTATCTAGAAAGTGCCGCGAACACCGTGACTTTCGCACTAGAAACCAGGAGAATTACCACGTAACGGGCGGTCAAAATACCGCCAAGGGCGGTTTGCGCAAGCCCCCCTGGTTTTTGCCAGGAGGGGTAACTTTCAGCTTTGAATAGTAAACTTGGCGAATGAAACAAAATGTCACTCGAAAAAAAGCCATACGGGAATCCCTTTGGCAAACTGTTCCAGGCATAGATTGCCAAAGATGGTGCCAAGTTCAGGGCAGGCTTTTTCCCCGATGTCTTTACATAGAATCCTGGGAGCCTGCTTACTTCGGATTGGGTTTAGGGGTCTAATTTGGATAAGTGAACTTGGCGACGGCACGAGGACTAACCGCCACAGCCCCGTCCAGATCATGCCTAGGCCATAAAACGCCAGGCCATAGGCAGCCAGGGCTTGCCCCCACTATCAAGTTAACATATGAATCTAATTTCGCTTGTGGCAAGTTTTACTTTAGCTCACAGTTAATAAAACCAGTTGAGACACCCGAATTTTTCTCGCTACGGAGTGTCCCGTACCATATTTTCTTGCTGTATCACCGATTTGGCAAGCCCAAATTAGATTGACGTGGTTACCCTGATTATACAACGGGTTTTCGGGGGGGCAAGGGGCTGCTTGACGTTACACCAGATATGATGTATCATGAAACATGGACAAAGAGTGGCACGCGCTATATTACCCCACGCATGACGGCCTAAAGCCCGTGAAGGAATATATAGACGGGCTGCCGCTCAAGGAGCAGGCAAAAACCATGGCTTTTATCTCGCTCCTGGAAGAAAAGGGGCCAAACCTTCCCCGTCCTTATGCGGATCTGCTGGAAGACGGCATACACGAACTTAGGATAAAACTAAAAGGGACGCAGGGCAGGGTACTGTATTTTTTCTGTTACAGGGACATCATCATCCTGACCAACGCCTTTGACAAGTGCACGTCGAAGGTGCCGAAGGCGGAGATCAGGCTGGCAAAGGAACGCCGCGCCGATTTTCTCGGCAGGCATTCTGAAAGCGACGCAAGGGGGCTGCTATGAAATTCAGGGATCATCTTGACGAGAAAATGAAGTGCGACCGGTTCAAGGAAGCGTATGAGGAAGAAAAACACCTGCTTGAACTGGGCCTGGCGATTGCCCAGGCCCGCGAGCGGCAGGGCATAACCCAGAGCGAGCTTGCCCAAAGGTGCCGCGTAACCCAGCAGCAATTGTCGAAAATCGAAAACGGGGTCAACTGTAACATGCTCACCTTCATAAGGGTGTCATCCGCTCTTGGCCTCGATTTTACGGTGTCGGCTTGAGCGGCAAGGCGGAGGCGCAGCACGCTTCCTGGCAAGCCCCGCTTTAACTGCGGGGCGCTGATTCCCCTGATTTGTTCAGGGGTTCCTTAGTGATCGATGGTTAGGGAAGCACCGCCGCAATTGTCAGAACCAGCGACCGCGTGGCCTCCCGTTGATAAAATGGAGCGTACCCCCTATAATCAAGCATATGCAGACTAAGGGAGCTAATCCGTAATAACCCGCTTTTCCTGCCACTTGCCCCCTATCCAGCGCAGGAAATACGAAATGCCCCGGACGGCAAAGTCCGAACCCATTGCGACCCACACCCCAAGCGGCCCCATGCCCAGGGCAAAAACAAAGATGTATGCGGCGCTGACACGAACTACCCACATGGAGGCTACCGCGACGATCATTACATAGCGGGCATCCCCGGCGGCACGCAGGGCGTTGGGAAGGATAAAGCTCATCGACCAGCCCAGCGCCATTGAAATACAGTGTATCCGCAGAAACGACTTTGCCAGTTCGTGGGCCTCGGGGCTTAGGCTGAACAGGCCGACCAACTGATCCATAAAAATAAAGGTGGCGGTGCTTATGGCGAAAAGAAAAACGTGTGCCAGTTTCATTATCTTTGCCGTCAGCTTTTTTGCCGCCGCATAATCCCCGGCACCTATGCACTGCCCGACTACCACCGTAAGCGTTATGCCAAAGGCGATTCCCGGCATGAACGACAGGGAATTTACCACGCTGGTAATCGCATTTGCGGCCATGGCGGCGGTGCCGAAAACGACGAAGATACGCTGGGTAAGGATCCTGCCAACCATGAACATGGAACTTTCCAGAGCGCCCGGGATTCCCACATTGCAAATGTTTTTTATCATTGAACCTACGATTCGTATGTTGAACAGCCCCGAAAGGGAAACGTGGCTGTTGCCGTTGCGGTAAAGCATGACGCTCGCAATACCAGCGGCAACTATCCTGCTTAGCAAGGTTGACATCGCCGCCCCCAGCACCCCTAGTCCCATGACGAAAATGAACAGAACGTTGCCGCCGACGCTAAGGACGTTTGCCAAAAGGGATATGCGCATTGGGACTTTGCTGTTCCCCGTGGCACGGAACAGCGCGGCGCAGGAGGTGTACAGGGCCAGAAACGGGTATGACAGGCCTGTAAACAAGAAATAAACGGCGGCGGCATCCATTACGTCGTCTTCGATGTTGCCGTAAAACAGGCTGATTATCGGGCGGCGGAACAGCAGGGCTGTTAGCATCATTATTAGGGAAACCAAGGTGGCTATGTATACGAGCTGCCTTGCCGCAAGCTTGGAATTTCTGTAATCACGCCTGCCTATGTACTGGCTTACCACCACAGCCCCGCCGGTGGACAGCGCGGTAAAGGCAATTATCAAAAGGTTGTTGATGTTGTCCACGATGTTGACGCCCGAGACCGCGAATTCCCCCACGTAGCTTACCATTACGGTATCGGCCGCCCCCATGGCGACAACGAGTATCTGTTCGACCATGAGCGGCCACAGGAGGCCGAATAGTGCCCGGTTATTCCAGCGTTCTGCTATCGTGGGTTCTGGTTTCATCTATAGTCAATTCGCCTACTTTATGCAATCGAAAAATACAGGGGCTGCCTGGAAAGTCGTTTAGCTTCGCAGACAGCCCCTTTTTTGTACTCTACACCATTTTGCCATCCTTCGCTATACCCTCGCCCAATTTTGGGGTATAATGCGTAATTATGGAGGAATGACATGCAATACGGTTTTTTTGACGACGACGCACGGGAATATGTGATAACCCGTCCCGACACCCCGTATCCCTGGATCAACTACCTGGGTAATGAGGATTTTTACGGCCTGTTTTCAAACACGTCCGGCGGCTACTGTTTTTACAAGGATGCCAGGATGCTGCGTCTAATCCGTTACCGCTACAATAACGCGCCCGCCGATTCTGGCGGCCGTTATTTCTACCTTCGGGACAAGGGCGATGTGTGGACGCCTTCCTGGATGCCTATGAAGTCCGAACTGGCGCGCTACGAGTGCCGCCATGGGATGGGCTATTCCCGCATATCATCGGCGCGGAATGGCCTGGCTTTTTCGCAAACCTCGTTTGTGCCGCTAAAGGACAACTGCGAGATACACAAGGTCGTGCTTACCAACGAATCCAATGCTGAAAAGGATCTTGACATGTTTTCCTTTGTCGAGTTCTGCCTGTGGAACGCCAACGATGACATGACGAATTTTCAGCGCAACTACAGCATAGGCGAGGTTGAAATCGAAGGCGAAGGCTCGCGCATTTACCACAAGACCGAATACAGGGAACGCCGCAACCATTACTCGCTGTGGGCGGTCAATGTTCCGGTTGCCGGCTTCGACACGGATCGCCAGACATTCCTGGGATTGTACAATGGTTTTGACAGCCCGGAAACGCTGTCCGCCGGAAAGTCCAGCAATTCCATTGCCTCCGGCTGGGCGCCTATCGGCTCGCATCATATCAAGGCACGGCTTGGTCCGGGCGAATCCAAGGCCTTTGTCTTCGTGCTGGCCTACTGCGAAAACCCCGAGGATCAAAAATGGGAACGCCTCGGTGTCATAAACAAGGCGCCCGCAAATGCCCTGCTGGAGAAATACGCTTCCCCCGAGGCCGCCGATAAAGCCCTGTCCGCGCTAAACGACTATTGGAACAATTTGCTGGGGCGCTTTACCGTGGATGCAGAGGACAAGCGCATGGCACGAATGGCGGGCGTGTGGAATCAGTATCAGTGCATGGTAACATTCAACATGTCCCGTAGTGCGTCCTATTTTGAATCTGGCATTGGGCGCGGCATGGGCTTCCGCGATTCAAACCAGGATCTGCTTGGTTTCGTCCACCTTGTGCCGGAACGGGCGCGGACGCGGATTCTGGACATCGCCGCAACGCAACTCCCCGATGGCAGCGCGTACCACCAGTACCAGCCGCTGACAAAGCGCGGCAACCACGACATTGGATCGGGTTTCAATGACGACCCCCTGTGGCTGATTGGCGGTGTTGCGGCGTACATCAAGGAAACGGGCGATTACAGTATCCTTGACGAAAAAGTGCCCTTTGACAACAATGCGGAACTTGCGGATACGCTCTTTGTCCACCTTAAGTGTTCCTTCGATTACACCTTGGCGCGTCTTGGGCCGCACGGCCTGCCGCTAATAGGCCGTGCGGACTGGAACGACTGCCTTAACCTTAACTGCTTTTCCAAAACGCCGGGGGAATCTTTCCAGACCACGGCAAATTTTGAAAGCGGCATTGCCGAATCGGTTTTCATCGCCGCGCAGTTTGTGTTTTACGGATACGATTATATTGAAATCTGCCGCCGCACGGGCCGTGCGGATGAAGCGGAGCGCGCGGCCAAAGCCGTCGCCGCAATGGTCGAGACCGTCAACCAACACGGCTGGGACGGGGACTGGTTCCTGCGGGCCTACGACGCGCACGGGAAAAAAATCGGCAGCCGTGAATGCGAGGACGGCCAGATATACATCGAGTCCAACGGCTTTGCGGTGATGGCGGGCATAGGGCTTGAGGCCGGCGGCCCCTATGGCGGGCGTGCGGAAAAGGCACTCGACTCGGTAAAGGAGCGGCTTGACAGCCCTTACGGCATAGTGATCTTGCAGCCCGCGTACAAGGAGTACCATCTTGAACTTGGCGAGGTTTCGTCCTACCCCCCCGGGTACAAGGAAAATGCCGGCATTTTCTGTCACAACAACCCCTGGGTTACGATTGCGGAAACTATGCTTGGCCGTGGCACCCGTGCCTTTGAGACATACGCAAAAATATGCCCCAGCTACCGCGAGGACGACAGCGCCCTTCGTCGCATGGAACCGTATGTTTATGCGCAGATGATCGCGGGGAAGGATGCGCCGCGTTTTGGCGAGGCGAAAAATTCATGGCTAACCGGAACCGCCGCGTGGACTTTTGTCAGTATTTCTCAGTACATTTTGGGGATACGCCCTGTGTACGATGGCCTGCTGGTTGACCCTTGTATTCCCGCAGGCATGAAGGGCTTTTCCGTTACCCGCCATTTCCGGAATGCGGTTTATCGCATAAAGGTTGACAACAGCGCCGGCGTGGAGAAAGGCCTTGCGTCCATTAGCATAGACGGAAAGCCGCTGGACGGAACGGTGTTGCCTGTGTTGGGTGATGGGAAAGCGCATGATGTTATTGTGATTATGGGCTAGGGCTTTGGCGGATGGTGTCGGAAAAGTTTTCTGGCTTTTCTGGCACCGCTTCCCACAAAATACGCTTGCGACCGCGCTATTTATCCGCCATACTGAGTAAATAGCACGGTACTCGGAACAAATTACTCAGTATATTGAGTAATTTGTTCCGTGTGCTGAGTAATTTGCGAGGTACGCATGTTCAAACGGAAGCTGGTGGATCAGCTAAAAAGACGGATGCGGGAAAAAAGGGGCTTCATGCAGATCGTGATAGGCCCAAGGCAGACTGGCAAAACCACGGCGGTCTTGCAGGCGCTTAAATCACTTTCCCTGCCGTACAATTTTGTCAGCGCCGACGACCCGACCGTGGTTTCCCCGGAATGGCTGCGCAACGAGTGGGAAAAGGCGAGGATCATGCACAAGGGGGCCAAAAAGGAAACTATCCTGGCGATTGACGAGGTGCAGAAGGTTCCGCAGTGGTCGTCCATGGTAAAATGCCTGTGGGACGAGGACACCCGAAACGACACCCCCGTAAAGGTGATTCTGTCTGGCTCGTCTTCCCTGCTTATCCAGAAGGGCTTGAACGAATCCATGGCTGGGCGTTTCGAGGTGCTGTTCTGCTCGCACTGGAGTTACGGGGAATGCAGGGAGGCTTTTAAGTACGGGCTTGACGATTTTCTTTTCTTTGGTGGGTACCCCGGTGCCGCCACGCTAAAGGACGATGTCGAACGTTGGGCACGTTACATGGGTTCGTCGATTGTCGAGCCGGTTCTTTCCAAGGACATACTCCAGATGGAGGAGGTACGCAAGCCGGCCCTGCTCCGTTCGCTGTTTACCCTTGGCGCGGCCTATTCCGCGCAGGAACTTTCCTATACAAAGATACTCGGCCAGTTGACCGACGCTGGCAACACGGTAACGCTCGCCCACTACCTTGACCTGCTGGGCAAGGCGAACATACTTTGCGCCCTTTCCAAATATGCCGGCAACAAAATAAGGGCAAGGAACAGTTCCCCCAGGCTTATGGTTTACGACACCTCGCTTCTCGTATGGGCCTCCGGGGTTTCACGGATGCGGCTTATGGAAATGCCCGATGCCAGGGGGCATCTGGTCGAAAGTGCTGTGGGGGCTTACCTCTTGGCCCGTGGAAGGGAGGAGGGGTTTTCCGTCCACTGGTGGCGGGACAGGGACAAGGAGGTTGATTTCGTGATAGAAAGCGGCAAGTTTGGCGATGGCGGCTTTGCCACTGGAGCTGGACTCACCGCCATAGAGGTGAAAAGCGGTCGGATAAAACACGTTGGGGGGAGCATGGAATTTATTCGGCGTTACCCCAATGCCCTTGGCCTGACGGTGGGTGCTGGGGCTTGCCAGCTTGGGGATTTTCTCGAGGGAAAGGTGCCGCTGTTTAAATGACCTTTAGGGTGAATCTAACTTGCACGTATCGCCTTTTTCGGCAGTGGCGCTTAGCCATTCGCGGGCATTTATTGCTGATCTGCGCTTGCTCATGCCGTTAAAACCGGCAAGGGAACAACGTTAATTCCATCCTTCCGGCGGCAGGCAAAACCGTTTGCGGTAATCACGGTAAGGGCCGCCGGGGCACCGGCCTTTTCCATGTCTATTTTGTCGGCGAATTTGGCCAAATTCGCCGCAGCCTCGTCCTGGGCACTGAAACCCATTTTTACCTCAAAGGCCGCCCATGTATTGTCGGGGTATTCTATCACGGCATCGATTTCCATGTTCCGGGAATCGCGGTAATGGAAAACCCTGCCGTCGTTCACTTCCGCATAGATCCTTAAATCCCGGATTACAAGGGATTCAAAGAGAAAGCCCAGGTAGTTGAGGTCCGCGAGCAGTTTGTCGGGGGAAAGGCCCAATGCGCCTATGGCAAGGGAAGGATCCACAAAATGGTGTTTCGGCGATTTGCGAAGGGTATCGGACGAACGGATATGGGTGGTCCAGGCCGGAAGCTGTTCCAGGGCCATAAGGCGTTCAAGCGCGTCAATGTATTCGGCTATAGTTTCGTCGCTTATCCTTGCCCCCGAGCCGGCGGTGTCTTTTGCGAGCGTTGTCACGGATGCCTCCGTGGCTATGTTCCTTGCCAGGGACTGCAGAAGCCGCGTGACCTTACGTGGGTCCCTTTTCTTGTCGGCAACCCGGCTTATGTCTATCTCCGCCAGAAGCATGATGTAGTCCTGCATAAAGCGCAATGCCTCGCGCCCACCGGCTCCCAAAAGGCCCGGCCAACCCCCAAGGGTAAGCTTTTCGACAAAGGTATCGAGGCCAAAATCCACTGGCTCGGACTTGGGAACCTTCCCTTTGACTAGGGCCGAAAGGGCGACCTCCCCAGTTGACCAGCCCCTTTCGTACAGCGACATAGGGCGCATTTTGATGATGGAAAAACGCCCAGCCCCGGAATGGAGCCTGGCCCGTTCCTCGGGGTTTGCCGAACCGGTAAGGATAAACTGCCCCTTTTTCTTGCGCTTGTCCACCTCGCGCCGGACATAGTTCCATATTTGCGGGTATTCCTGCCATTCATCGAGAAGCCTGGGAACCAGCCCATCCAGCACCGACCTGGGATCAAGTTCCATGCGAACCCGCGCCTCCTCGTCAACGTCAAGTCGGGTGGTGCTTTTGGCGGCCTGGCCAGCGGTTTCCGTCTTTCCGCAGCCCTTGGCACCCTGTATCAAGACCGCTCCCGCATCGCGAAGCCGTTTTTGCAGGGTGATATCGGCAAAACGCCCAAGATACGCACTCATCCTAGCTAAAAGGATAGTCCAAAACCGGGAAAAAGTAAACGTTCCAACCGGCAAAATGTGACGGTTCCAACCGGCAAAATATGACGATTCCAACCGGAAAAAAAGCAGGGAGTGGTGTGCGGTCCTATGGCTTTCTTGCTAATTGTCCATTTTCACGCTATATTTATTTTATGGGTGTTACACAAACTGTAAGAATCCTGGCTGATCGCCAGCTTATATTCGACGTTCCTGGTGAAACGCCGACGGGATCAGTCGTGCTGATCTTTGTCCTGGCAAGGGCAGGACAAAAAGTCCCCGTGTTCGCTTGCGCCAAAGGACAGCTTCGCATAGTGGAAGACTTTGGCGAGCCACTTGAACGCTTCAAGGATTATATGTAAATGGGACATTACCTGCTTGACACCCATGACGCCATGTGGTTTTTCAATCACTTTGACATCCTCCCCATATGGTAGGAGTAACAAATGACCTGCTTTGTATGCAAAGGAACCGTGAAGAATGGCTTTACCACTTTTACCGTGGATATGGGCAAATGCCTTGCCGTCGTTAAAAATGTGCCGGCGTTCATTTGCGACCAATGCGGCGATACCTGTTACAATACCGAAGCCTGTGGGAGGCTGGGGGAGATTGTCAATTCTCTTACGCAGTTGGCAAACTCCGATGTTACCGTGGTGAACTATACCGAAAAGACCGTCTGATTTCTTAACGGGGGCATTGCGATGCGTTGTTGTGCCATCGCCAAGCCGTCCACTTCCATATTTTCCCCTCAGACCCAGTGTACCACCTTCTTTTACGACTACTGTGTGTGAGCTGCCTGTGGATATGGTGACCCATTCTATATTTGAGATAGGGGCAACCGCCGTACCTGTAGCGCTACTGGAATTCGAAGTATGGGTTACGATCACTGTTAAGGTGGAGCCCACATCGGCGGCTTGCACGATATATGTGCTACTGTTTGTGCCAATGTTGGTAGTTCCACGCCTCCATTGGAAAGAAATGGTTCCGCTGCCTTCAAGGCCGCTCGTATTCGCTGTAAGCGTCTGCCCTATCCGCAGAGTGCCAGTAATGCTTACCGTTCCTGTCAGTATGGGATGGGTCATTAATTAGCCACCGCACCCACGATTAGTGCAATAATCGCTAGTAAACTTAGGGATCCATACAAGAAAACGGCACCACCGTTGTCTTGCCACCACTGTTGTTGTCGCTGTTGTCGTCGTTGTCTTTGCTGTTCCAATTCCCGCTCCCGTCGCTGTTGCTCTAATTGTGCTGCTTCTGCCTGCCGCCGTTCCGCCTCTGTCAGTCGCTGTTGCTCCAATCGTTCCGCTGCTTCCCGTTGCTGTTGCCCTAGTTGTTCTGCTTCTTCCAGTGCCCTGAATCTTGCCTCCAAACCATTGGCTTCTACCCTGATGTAACTGGAAGCGATTAAGTCGCGTGCCTGAATCCTGTTTACCGCAACAATCACAATGGTTAGGGTTGGTGTTAAATTGTCTGCCCTTATGTTTGGAAAACTGACGGTCTCCAGTACACTATTTGGAGCCCTAACGTGCCTCTGTCCTGTGTTAAATGCCAGAGGTTCCGTATCTAAAGTAATACTGTTCGTAGCCAAAGTTATATTGTTTTCGTTAACAATCGCTATGTCCACAGTATATCTGAAAGACCGCCTGCCATTAAATACAACGGTTCCTGCTGTTCGTGGGGAAATATCCATGAGCGGCCAGCCAGAAAAGCCCCATGCATTGCGCCTCCCAGTTCTTTCAAGCCCTTCCAATAGCGTGTTAAGAGCACCAAAACCAGCTTCGGAAGGGTCAAGCGCAATCCTCATCCCCAGATTCACAGTGCGTCTTACAAAATCGGTTTCTCCTATTTGTATCAAACTTGGATCAAAGGTTATTTCAAAGGGTGGATGATCATTGAAAAAACGTGCAGATTCTCTGAATGCTTCAATCCATTGATCCCGAGCCTGAATATCGTTCAATATTCGCTGGCTTATCGTTCCGTCGCTTATCGTTGTAGAAATCGTATTGAGCCGTGACATTGCTTCAAGCTGTGCAGGGTCAAAGGAAACAGCCTGAGCGAAATTAAATAAAGCCGCCACTTCGTCTCCGCCAGCCTGGGCAATAATGCCCCTTGCAAGCCCAGCCTCGGCCTGTACTATCGAAACGTTCCCCACCAACAGCGTGTGCCTTCCCGATTCTGTAAGCCGAACCCCCAACTGTTCAAGCAGTTCCGCAGTTGCCTCATTTAAGAGAGTGCCCCTTCCTTCAATTTGCTCAAGAGTTCCGTCCCGCATAAAAGTTGCCCTGCGTACACCTGTACTTGCTTCGGTAATGGAAAACTGTAAGGAATATCGGTTTCCAGGAAGCCTTTGAATGGTTCCCAAAAGCAGATATTGAGCGTTTGCTATATGCCCAATTCTGATGAAATCATCATCTGAGAATCTTCCGTCAGCCACCAAATCCTGTTCGGCTATTATTATGCTTAGATTTTGGCGGTCTATAAGATTGATGGAGGAAAACCTGTTGATGTTATTATTCAGCATTCCCTGAATATACAAGGGCAGAAAATCTGGTACGTCCCCTTGAACATCAGGAGCGAGGACGGCCAGGTTGATGTACCTACCTCCATCTCCAGTATACATAGGGCCAACCAAGGCGGCATCTACCGGCCCTATAGCTCCACGAGCGGTTATATCCAGTCCGCCAACAGCAGCATCTGTTCTTCTTGCTACCCCAGGTGAAGCACAAGCTTGAAACATCATGACAGCCAAAAGTAAAAACGCTATATACTTATTATGGGTATTCATAAAAAGTTCTCCCTAAATGTCCCTTCCCCGATATGATGAGTAAATGGTGCAACGGCAAGCTCGGGAAGTCTTGCGGATCAAATCACCCTGTTGGTTATCCTCGAATGCACCTAAACCGATATGTGTAACACGATTTGGGATATTAACACTTACCAGATCCCTATCCCCAAGTGCATCGTTGCCTATGTGGGTAACTGGTGGATTGCGTATCCGACTCGGAATTCTGATCGCCCAAACCAATCCAGTAATCCGTACCAATATGCAATTCACAGGCTTCGCCCTAAAATGTCTTTCGGGGTCATGTCTAGCACAGGATAAAACCCCAAGACCCAAAACCAGCAAAAAAAGAAAAACCGTCTTTTCCATTTTTAGATATACCTCCTCAAATGTGCGTGTTTGTACAAAAAAATCTTTATTTCACCTGCGTCGTGTAAATGTCGCACGGATGTTACCAAGCATGGAGGCTACTCCCCCCATAGGTAGGCGTTGTACGGGACAATTCAACAATCGAGAAAATCTGAGCCATACCTACAGGTGACGTAATGATTAAGCGACCGTCGTCTATTCTCCATGTAAAGCCTTCAGACCATGCTCCAAGCGACATTATCCCAGTTCTATCATCAAAAAAATCCAAATGATTTGCGACCAAATCTCTGGATACATTAACCTCAGAGAGTTCCCATCGTCCTACCAAGCTCGATTCTAGATTTTGCCGAGCGCAGGTGGAAAATACCACCATCGCTATCAAGGCGATACCAAGAACCAGTTTCTTCATAACATCCCCCTTCTTTATGCTTGTTTGTAATGGCCTATCTACGTGTTACGATAACCCCTGGATCGAATGAACTATCTTCAAAAGCATTTGTCGGAATGGTTATACTGGCAAATTCATTTCCTTCAAATGCCGCATGCCCGATACGGATAACTTCTTCACCAATGGTCACGCTGTTCAATTTGTTTGAATTAAACGCAAAATCGCCAATTATGGCAACACTATTGGGAATGATAATACCTGTCAATTGATTTGCAAAAAATGTCCATTCCTCAATGACGGTAACATTGTTGGGAATAATAACACTGGTCAGTTGGTTTTTTGCAAACGCCCCGTGATCAATGACAGTAACACTGTTGGGTATTGTAACATTGGTCAGTTGATGTCCTATGATCCATTCTCGCTTGTCCTCGATCCAGTGCGCCCCTGCGAACGCATTTTCACCTATATGCGTAACAGGCAGATTTCCTATCCTGGACGGAATCCTAACATCAAAACTATTCCCCACATATCTCACAATCCGTACTGATCTACCACCCTCTACAGGTTCCACCTCAAAATCGCTTCCAGGGCAAAATCGCTGGGCGCAGGCTGAAAACACCGTCATTGTCATTAAAGAGATACCAAAAATCAATCTTTTCATGTTTACCGCCTTGTTATTTTTACTTTAAAATCAAATGCGCCCCATCCAATATCAGTAACAGAATTGGGGATGGTAACGTGCCTTAGTTTATTACGGTAAAACGCACTACCTTCAATACAAGTAATGGTGTCTGGAACGGTAATGTTGGTTAGGCGCATCCCTGCAAACGAACTGCCCCCAATTGTAGTAACGGGAAGGTTATTTATCCTATCAGGTATAACAACATCTTTTGCTTCCCCGTTATACCCTGTAATGGTTATTTTCCCGTTTCTTTCACTATATACAAAGTCTTCCTTCAATTCTGCAAGGTCATTTCCATTTGAATCGAAACCTGCTTTTTCGCCAGCAGTTCCAACCCTGTTGTTATACCCATCTGTCCATTTTCCGCCAGAAAATACAAAATCCTCTTTGTACTTGCCAAGTTTGGTGAGGGCAATAACCCAGTCGATGAACCACCAAAGATAAATCGGAGCCATAAAGACACCAAATAAGGCAAATCCAAGGCCAGCAGTAAGAACAGTCACAAGAGAGGCCACGCCAATACACAAGCCACAAAGAAAAAGCTTGAGAATACCAATACCAATCTGTCCCCTCATGAACCTGTCAACGCCAATTTCCCCAAAGATGAATGCCCCAACCCACGTGTAAACATGCTTGTTGATACGTTTTTCCATTTTGTTCTCCTTTCCCACAAAACTCAGTTTCTGGTCATCCATACGGACGGCCATTTGTTTTTAACTGATAGGCTCAGCCCATTTTCCATCGACAAACACAAAATCACCTTTGTACTTGCCAAGTTTAGTAAGGGCAATGATCCAGTCAACAAGATCCCAGATACCAAGTCCGCCACCAGTGATAAGTTTGAGAATACCAAGACCGATTTGACCTCTCATGAACCTGTCTACTCCAAGCAAGCCGAAGAGGAAACATCCGACCCATGTGAGGACATGTTTATTGATGCGCTTTTCCATTTCTTTCTCCTTTCAAAGACCATATTTTACAGAGAAGCAACGCCCCTCACTGAAACCAAAACAGCCTCGCTAAACGCTTTGTCATTTGTAACCGCCGCAATCTTTACAGGTCGAAGCAGTCAAGGGGTTTACCGCCTCGCATTTTTCCAGAACCAAGTATCCCCCACATTGCTTACAACATGACTGAAGGGCACTGAATTATTGGCACCACTGTTATCCCTTATTTCTTCACATGAAGACGGACCGCAATGGTGGCAGGCAATATTTAATCTGCATATGTTACACTGCATTGCCTACATTTTTTTGCACTGGCATAACGCATAAAGTTAACTGACGTTGCCAGCCCCCCCTATAAGGCAAGCCGTAGGCTTGTGAGGGCTGGCAATGTGGTGGAACAAAACACCACAAAGGCCATATCCCGACTTTTGTGTAGCCCAGTCACCGTAAGGCGGTGTGCAGGTACCGTGTGTTAAATCACGTGGGGCGATAATCCCTATGCCCCCTCAACAATTGCACCCTGTCACATGCGATCTTGCACCTGTTCGAAGTACGGCACAGTTTTGATTGCTGCAGTTTTCAGTCCCAACCAGACTAATACCCGTCCATGTACAACGACGACCACATCGAGCACAACTTGTCAAAACCAACCCGAATGAAAGCAAAATCGCCCCAATTACCAACGGAAAAAACCTTTTCTTCATAGTCACTCCTTATCAGAACTTTATTTACAGAGAAGCAACGCCCCTCATTGAAACCAAAACAGCCTCGCTAAATGCTTTATCATTTGTAATTACCGCAATCTTTGCAGATCGAAGCCGTCAAGGGGTTTACCGTGTCGCATTCCTTGCAGAGCCAGGTATCCCCCACATTGCTTGCAACTGGACTGAGCGGCACTGAATTATTGACACCGCTGTTATCCCTTATTTCTTCATATAAAGACGAACCGCAATGGGGGCAGGCGATATTTGATCCTGCATATGTTGCACTACATTGCCTGCATTCTTTAACACTCGCATAATTCCTGAAAGGAACGGCATTTTTGTTCTTTACTGCCCCGACAATATACAGAATAGCAAGACCAGGGCCGATGAAACTGAGGATAGAAAAGCCCCCAATGTGAGGTGTGAAGAAAAACAAAGCAAAGATTTCGTACCCCAGCAACACACTCCCTTGAACTTGCAGCATCCCGGCTTTATTCGGGTCACCGCAGTAAACAAGAGCTTCTATACCAAAGATCACATACGCTAAACTTGCCAGAAGTATTATGGTATAGACCGTACGAAATGACATTCCAAACACAAAGGGTGAAACAATCCCCATAAGAGGGGCTGCCTCAAACATAGCCCATGTCCCAATCAATCCAATTATTCCGAAAATTAAAAGCACAACCCCCGCGCCTATCAACGGACCCTTTCCTGGTGCATCCATTCTTTCTCCTCCTATACTTGTGTGGTTTGTATATAAAAGCCCTCATCCATCAAAGGACAGCCAAAACAAGTTTCCTCATTTTTTCTCCTTTTGTTATTTTCAAACCCTATCTTTGAGGATGCCCACAGGAACCCCAAGGAGGGGAAGGACATTGCTCAGATCTAGCGCAGCCACGGGCCGCGCATACTGTCTCACGGGGGCACCAGGCGCAACCGCAATTGCGGCTACAGGCCACCATTGAAAGCCCAATCATCGCCACCATGGCGACAATACCGAAAATTTTAAACATGTTTTTCATAAAAACCTCCATTTTGCTACCACCTGTCTTGCCAAAAGATGGGTGCATGGTATATGTGTTTGTGGCTTATTATGGGGCTAGCCTCAAAATCTCACGAATCACCACAAAAACGATGTTTTACATCGTAAGTTATATCATATTAATGAACTGTTGCACCATTGTCAAGACCTATTAGGTACTTAAAATAGCCTAAAATGACCTGTGGGTACATATGACGGATATACGGAAGCTTTTGGCTGCCAACATAAAATCCTTCAGAAAGGAATTGGGGCTAACTCAGTCCAAACTTGCTGAACGGGCAAATACAAGCACTCGCCATATTGCAATGATTGAAGTGTGCAAAAACTTTCCCTCTCCTGTAATGATGGAACGGCTTGCCACTGCATTGGAGAAGGACACGCTTGACCTGTTTGCGATGCCCCTCATGCATAAAGAGCAGGCAAAATGGAAGGAAGTTATCCTTGCCGACATCGAAAGGCTGATAAACAGCAGGCTGGATGAGCTAAGGAAAGCCCCCGAGCCGCCAGGCTGTTAATTTTTGGCCGACGACCAGACAAAAACCGCTTCCATGGCTCTTTTTGATCGTTTTCAGTTGCCAGCCAATTGACCTAATGTCCGACTTGGCAATTGTCCCTCCCCGCCTTTCCGTGCAATAATACCCCATGGCTTTAAACTGCGGTATCGTAGGGCTCCCCAACGTGGGCAAGTCCACCATCTTTTCGGCCCTGTGCTCCACCCCGGCGGAGGCGGCAAACTATCCGTTTAGCACGATTGTCCCCAATATAGGGATCGTGGACGTGCCCGACCTTCGGCTAACCAAACTAAGCGAGATTTTCAAGCCCAAACGCACAATCCACGCGACGGTCGAGTTCGTCGATATTTCCGGGCTAAAGAAGGGCTCCTCCAAGGGCGAGGGGCTTGGCAACCAGTTCCTGTCCCACATCCGCGAGGTAGGGGTAATCGCGCACATAGTCCGTTGTTTCGACGACCCGGACGTGATCCACGTTAGCGACAAGATAGACCCGGCATCCGACATCGAGACGATAAACATCGAGTTGGCGCTGGCGGATCTGGACACCCTGGCCAAACGCAAGGAACGGGCGGAACGGGCGCTCAAGATTAAAACCGAGCAGAAGGCGGCGGAATTGGTGCTTGGCGTCCTGGAAATGATAGCCCCGGCTTTGGAAAACGGCAAGCCGATTCGCTCGGTCGAGTTGGACGAAGAGGAAAGGGCCTCGATCTACGACTGCCATTTCATTACCGCCAAGCCGCAGATTTACGTGTGCAACGTGGACGAGGAAGGCATGAAGGCCATCACGGGCGGCGGCGTAAACGCCTACGTGGATGCGGTGAAAAAACAGGCCCAGGCGGAAGGTTCGCCAGCCGTGGTTATCTGCGGCAAATTCGAGGCGGAACTTAGCGTCATCGAGGACCAGGGGGAAAAGCAGGCCTTTCTTGAGGAACTTGGCCTTAAGGAGCCGTCGCTTTCTTCCCTTATACACGCCGCCTACGACCTTTTGGGCCTGCGCACCTTTTTCACCACGGGCGAGGACGAATGCCGGGCCTGGACAATCCATGCCGGGGCTCCCGCCCCCAAAGCGGCAAGGGCCATACACTCGGATTTTGAAAGGGGCTTTATCAAAGCCGACGTGTACACCTGCGAGGACATTTTCCACTACGGAACCGAGGCGAAGATAAAAACCGCCGGCAAGTACCGCATCGAGGGCAAGGAGTATATCGTGAAGGACGGTGATGTGATGTTCTTCAAGTTTAACGTGTAGCTTGTGTTGTCGGTTGCCCTTGCCACTCTTTCAGTTCCGCAAGGGCAGCCGACAACACTCAGCCAGCCGCAGCCGGCGCAAGCCTTGCGTGCGTTTCCGCCAACTGCTTGATGATCGGTAGCTTCTGCGGGCACTTTGTCTCGCATACGCCGCAGGCCGTGCATTTTGACGCATCGGCGCTTTTGATCCAGCTCCACCCGTTCATCATTTCGTTGTATGCGCTTTTTGCGTGTTCCGTCAAACCGTAAACACGGTGCCGGTTCATAATCTCAAAAAGGTACGCGATATTGATGTCCTGTGGGCATGGTTTGCAGTAGTCGCAGGCGGTGCAGTACAATTCGGCAAGGTTTTTGTTTTCCTCCATCATCACCTTTACCTTGCGAAGCTCCTCCTCCGTTAAGTGCCCCGTTAGGGATGCAAGGGCCGCATTTTCCTTCACCATGTTAAGGTCGCTCATGCCACAAAGGGCTATGTCAACGTTTTCGTTGGCAAGCACGAAGCGCAGAGCCATCTCCGCAGTGCTGCTGAGTTTGCTTGCAAGCAGTCCCTGTATTTTCTCGCTTGGCGCACCCAGGCGACCGCCGCCGACAGGCCCCATGACCACGGTTCCCAGACCCTTGGACTTGGCGTAGGCGATGTTCTCCTCGTTGGAGCGATCCAGCAGGTTGTACTGCACAAGAACCGATTCGAAATAACCGCTGTCAACTATGGGTTTAAAGCCTTCGGGCGAATCATGGAACGAAAAGGACAGATGCTTGATAAGCCCCTGTTCCTTTGCCTTTTGCGCAGCTTCCAAGGGGCCGTAAGACAAACCCTGCCATCCCTTGAAGCTTTTAAGCGCGATGCCCCAGAAGTGGTAGAAATCGATGTAGTCCGTGTCCAGGTTTCGCAGCGAGTTTTCCAGCCGCTTCATCCAGTTATCGCCGTCGTTGTCCTCGATTGGGTTCTTGGTGGACAGGTAAACCTTGTCGCGGTATCCCTTCAATGCCTTGCCGACCGCCGCCTCGCTTAGCTTCTCGCAGTACAGCGGGGCCGTGTCAACATAATTAACGCCCATGTCAAATGCCCGCTGCATCAGGGGAACCGCAAGTTCCTCGTCAACAATTTTTCGCATCGTTGATGCGCTGTCACCCTCGTCACGCATGGGCAGGCGCATTGCGCCGAACCCCAATGCCGAAACCTTCACGCCGGTTTTACCGAATGTTTTGTATACCATCAAAAACTCCTAACGCTGTACCTCATACACACGCATAAAATTGTCGAGAAAATTATTGCCCCCACAAACCGCAGGGGCAAACACCTGAACCTACATCTCAAGGACGATCTCGTTTTCCGCCTGCAACATGGATGCGGGGATGTATCCGCCTTCCACCGTAGCCCCGTTTACCGTAAGCTTGCGACAACCGCTTTCTCGTCCGTCCGGGTTGTTTACTTTTATGTTAAGCTTGCTGCCACGGAAAACCTTCTCGATCCCCAGCGACTTCCACGCCGCGGGAATCGACGGGGACAATAGCAGGCCGTTCATGTCGGGCCGCAGGCCCAGAATGCCCTCGACGCAGCCAACCATGACCGTGCTTGCCGTGCCCGTCAGCCAGTGCACATGGCTACGTCCCTCGAAAGGACTTTCCGAGCTTTCGGTGAACTGGGAGTAAACGTAAGGCTCCATAAGCCGAGTGTCCGCAATGCCGTTCTGCGCGGCGGGGCAGCTTTCCAGGTAGTACTCCATCGCTCGCCCTCCCCGGCCCAGCAAGGCCTCCGCCAGGATGAGCCAGCCCTGCGATTGCAGGAAGATGCCCCCGTTTTCCTTGGTGGAAGGGTTGAACAACAGCGCCAGGGCCCCTTCGAAAGCGTGTTTCTGGTATGATGGCGCCATAAGCCGCGCGCCGTATTTTGTGTTAAGTTCCTTATGAACCAGGTCCATTATCGCCTTCCCGCGTTTCTCGTCCGCAAAGCCCGAAACCACCGCCCAGCTTTGCGGGTTCAGCCAAACGCTGGCCTCCGGGTCGCCGGGCTTGCCCACGACCTGATCATCCTCGGTAATGCCACGCACGAAACGGTCGCTGTCCCAGCAGCGTTCCTCGATGATTTTGCCGAAACGCTCTTTCAGCCCAGCCATTTCCTTTTCCGTGGCGGCATCCTTTCGGAACTGCGCAAAACGAATCATGATCTCAAAGGCGTAGTACAACTGCAGTGCCACGAACACCGAAACGCCCTTCGCCCCAAGCCGCAGGCAGTCGTTCCAGTCGGCGTGAAGCCCGGCGGGCAAGCCGTGTATGCCAAGGTTGTTAAGCGAAAAGTCGATGGCCTTTTTCATGTGGACGAACAGGGTATCCTCGCCCTTGTCCGCGTAGGGGATCACCTCGTCCAGCAAGGCCGTGTTGCCCGTTTCGGCGATGTACTTCCAAACCGTGGGGAACAGCCACAAAGCGTCGTCGGCGCGGTAGGACGGATGCCCGGTCGATGCCCCGTAGGATTCGTCTTCCGGCTTGTCCTCGTGGCCTGGGTTGTGGGTGTACTTTACCAGCGGCAAGGCGCCGCCGTGCTGCACCTGCGCGGAAATCATGAACTTGATTTTTTCCAGAGCCATGTCCGGATCAAGGTGTATAATGCCCTGGATGTCCTGCACCGTATCCCGGTAGCCGTAGCCGTTGCGCAGGCCGGAATAAACAAGCGAGGCCGCACGGGACCAGTTGAAGGTAATGAAACACTGGTATGCGTTCCAGGTGTTGATCATGTTGTTGAAGTTTGCGTCCGGGGTTTCCACTTTCAGGTTTGCCAGTTTGCCGTGCCAGTAGGCCTTAAGTTCGGCAATTTCCTTTTCGGGAATGCCTGTATCGTTGTAACGCGCCACCAGTTCCCTGGCCTGAGCCTCCCGCTTCTGTCCCAGGAGGAACACGAACTCGGCGCTTTCCCCGGGCTGCAAAACAAGGGCCGTATGCAGCGCGCCGCAGGGGTTCAGGTTGTAGTTGAGGGTTCCGTCAAGGCGACCCTTTTCCACGGAAACGGGATCCCCATAGTCGCGGTACTTGCCCAGAAAGGCGGCCCTGTCGCCGCAGAAGCTTGTTACCCCAGCCCCGGCCAGGCCGAAGAAACGGGTTTCCACCCGGCTTTCGTTGACGGCGTTCAGGCAGTTCTCGTTTATGGTCTGCAGGATAAAATGGTCCTTGAAATAGGTGCGTGTGATAAACTGCGTGTATTGCAGGTTCACCTGGTCCTGCTCGTAGAAGCTCTCGCAGGTAAACTCGGCAAAACCGAAGGCGGAAAGCTTCCGTGCCGCCGCCCCCTTGTTGCTAAGCTTAAGCTTCCATACCTCGTAATCCTTGCCGTGGGGCACGTAGTAACAGGCCTCGGAGTGCAGGCCCTTGTATTCCGCCTCCATCACTGTGTAGCCGGTTCCGTGCCGACACAGCGACTTGTACTCGTCCAGGGGCTTGCCCACGGGCTGCCACGAGGCCGACCAGTAATCCCCGGTTTCATCGTCCCGCAGGTAGATGTAGCGCCCCGGCCGATCCTGCTCGTTGAAGCGATAGCGAATCAGCCGCCCAGCCGCGCCGCTCTTTACAAAGCTGTAACCGCCGGCGTTATTAGAAATGATAGCACCATAAGCCGGTGAGCCCAGATAGTTTGCCCATGGTGCTGGCGTGTCCGGACGGGTAATGATATACTCACGTCCTTCAGGATCGAAATGACCGTATTCCACGATGGAACCTCCTCGATTGCGTTGGTTTGTGATATTCTACCCCATAATGTCGAAAATCACAATTCATGGAGGGGCAAAAATGGCCGATGTGTTGGGCTTGTGCGAAAAAAAACGCAGGGACCTGGGGAAGCGCTGGGTAGATCGGCGCTTCCCCAAAGTATCATCGCCAAGGCGGGGAAGCCCCCTTGACGGCATCGACCATGGCCTGGATAAGCTCGGCGCTTTCCAGCGAATTCGGCTGTCCATTGTTGCGGTTGAAAAGGCCGAACCGCTCACCCCCGCCGCCGAAGTTCCCGTTATCCCAGTAAACCGGAACCAGCCCGTTCGCCCTGGCGGCGCCGTACACATGGGCGGCATAGGCCAGCCTGTTTTGCCTGGCAAGTTCCATCTGCTCGGCATTTGCATGAACGGAAGGCCCATGCCTTACTGGGCCCATCTCGCCTATAATCACTGGAATGCCATTGTCAACAAAGGTCTCCCTGAATTCCCTAAAAAGGCTGTCAACAAATTCCATGCTCCCGCCATGGGAGTTGTTGGGCCAAAGGTGGGTGTTTGGATGCAGCGCGAAACCATCGGGGCGGTAATAGTGGAAGTTCAGAATTTGCCTGTCCGGGGTGGGATCGTTGGGCAGGATGAAGACCCCGTCGCGGTAATCCCCGGCAACCCTGTAATTGGTAACGTAGCCGGAGAAAACAAGAAAGCGGTAAGTATTGTTGCCACCCGTGCTACGCACCGCATCCGAAAAAACACGGTTCCAGTCGTTTACCAATTCGAGCGATCCGGGCATAATATTCCAACCCCACCCACCGGTATGCAATTCGTTGAAGCCCTGAAAGATCAGCCATTCGCCGTAGTCCCGGAAGTACTCGGCTATCTGCACCCACATCCTTTCAAACTGCGCGCTTATCCTGTCGCGTTCCGCCTGGCTGGCAAGCGATCTTCTGATAGAGAGCCAGCCAGATTCGTACTGGGGGTTCGAGGTTGCCCCATCGTGGTGCATGTTGATAATAACCTTAAAACCAGCGTTTCTGGCAAGGTTGACAACCTCGGCGACACGCCTAAGCCTGTTCTCGTTAATCGTGAAATTCGGGGCATTGCCGACATGCCCCATCCAGGTTACTGGTATGCGCACAAGGTTAAAACCCCGATCCCTAAGTCCGTTAAAGATCGCCTGGTTTGCCCGGGGATTCCCCCAGGCGGTTTCGCTTCCCACGGAATTGGCATGGGAATCAAGGGAGTTGCCAAGGTTTATGCCTATCGACAAATCATGGTACATGAAAAACTCCATGGCCGTTTTTCCCGTCATTGGCTCGGGGCTCTGGGGCCGGGGATCGTCTGGAACTGGGCATGACATCGTCAGGAGGCCGCCCAAAAATGCGATGGCGGCAAGTAATCTTATTGGTTTCATATAGTGTAATTATAGCAGTATACGGCGGGTTTTTCGCACATGATACCCTGCAAATTTCACATTTTTCACCCTTGTTTTAAGGGTTAATATGCAGGCGGGCAAACCCCTTTGCGGGAAAGCCCTCCGTCCTTATCGGGCTTCTGGATCAGCCATTCAACCGCGCAAGCCAATTCCCAAATGGCGAATAGTCGGACACTCCGTCGCCCCTGCTGGGGAAGCCTATGGCAAAGGGTGCGTCCGCCCTGCTTGCAGCGGAGGAAAAAATGCTGCAAGCATGATTAAAAATATTTTTTTTTGGGAACACATGCCCTTCCATATAAGACAGAAAATAAAATGATAATTTTTGCTTGACAACCACAATCGCACATATTATGCTTTTAAATACGGCTACAAAAAATTGCCTGGGAGGTCTGCAACTTAAAGGTGTAAACACGGGATCGCAAGAGGCAAAAAGAGGTGCCTTCCAAATAGCGGATTAGGATCTACCCCCTTCCCTTTGTTGGTTAAACGATATCTTACCATAGGAAATATTCAGGTCCCACGTAAAACTGGTCAAGGCTAAGACACAGGGTTTAAGACGAACGATCTTGGCGGCTTGCTTGGGTTCCTGTTTTTTCCTAATGTTTCTATAGATTTGAAAAATTCGCGCGTCATGGAAATTCGGCATTGCCGTTAAAAACATTTGGAGGTTTAAGGTGAACAAGATGGACAACTCTCACTTTCAGGAACAGGCCAGGCAGGACAGGGGCAAGCTGGTTATTGGCATCGTCGTTATGACGCTTACCAGCCTGCTTCTTCTTGTCGTAGGTACGGGTGTGGGGAACATGTGGGTTACCATGGGTATCCTTGCGCCCCTTACGATTGCCGTGTTTGCAGGCAGTGGAACACTTTTCCTGCGCCTGGCGAAAAAAATGGAACGGGACAGCTTCGAGGAGGGAATGTACCTTGTCATGGAAGGCGTTCCCCTGAACTGTACAATCACCGACGAAAAAGGTACCGTCCTGCACTGCAACGATCGTTCCCTGGAGTTGTTCAAAGTGGATAGCAAGCGGGAATACTTTGAAAAGCTCTTCGGCGACTTCCTGCCCGAATTCCAGCCGAACGGCATGCGCTCGATGGAGATGGCTGGGAAGCACATACAGACGGCTTTTAAGAACGGGACGGATAAATTCGAGTGGTGGCACCAGCTTGGGCCAGGCAAGGAGCAGATTCCCTGTGCGGTTTCCCTTGCCGCGGCATCCGTCTATGGCATGAAGCGCCTGCTTGTGTTCCTTAACGATATGCGCAAGACGCATGAAATCCAGAGGCAGGAGGCCGCGCTCAAGGAAAGGATGCAGGCCGTGCTGGATGCCTCGCCGATGTTCTGCACCCTTCTTGACGAAAATGGAAATATCCTGGATGTCAATCGGGCGGCGGAGAGTTTGTTTGACATAAGGGACAGGCGGGAACTTATAAACAATTATTACGGCTTCTGCCCGGAATACCAACCGGACGGCACCCCTACCCGCCAGAAGGCCGACGCCGAAGTGGCAAAAGCCCTAAAAACTGGCAGTGCCCGTTATGAATGGATGTATCGGCGCAAAGACGGAACGCCGCTTCCCACGGAGGAAATCGTACAGCGCATAAGCGTTGGCGGCAAAAACCTTATCATTTCCTACAGCCGCGACCTGCGAGAGCAGTACGCGAACAAGGAGGCGGAAGCGGTCGCCCAGAAAAGGCTCAACGTCATGATGGACAAACTAAACGGGCAATTGTCATCCCAATCCTCGGCCATTACGGAATCCTCTGCGGCTATCGAAGAAATGATCGCAAACACCCATTCCGTAAGCAATACCCTGTCCAAAAACGCGCAGAGCGTGCAGGACTTGCAGGAAGCTGCGGCGGTTGGCCATTCCGGGCTTAACGAGGTCGCCACGGACATCAAGGAAATCGCACGGGAGTCCGAGTCCTTGCTGGAAATCAACTCGGTTATGCAGAACATCGCCAGCCAGACAAACCTGCTTTCGATGAACGCCGCAATCGAGGCGGCGCACGCCGGGGAATCGGGCCGGGGCTTTGCCGTTGTTGCCGACGAGATCCGCAAGCTTGCCGAATCGTCCAGCCGGCAGTCCAAGACCATTGGCGCGGTTCTAAAGAAAATCAAGGGTTCGATAGACAAGATTACCAAATCCACGGACAACGTGATGACCAGGTTCGAAGCGATAGACGGCGGCGTCAAAATCGTTGCGGATCAGGAGAACGAAATCATGAACGCCATGGCTGAACAGAGCGCCGGCAGCACGCAGATAATACAGGCGATAACTCAGGTAAACAACATCACCGGCCAGGTAAAGGAAGACGCTCGGCAGATTGTCGAGGCGGCGTCGAAGCTGGGCGTTTAATTCGGAGGTCCGATGGGGCGGGGCAGGCCGGTGCCAGGCATAGGCGCCCTTGCCCCCGCCCATATTACTTAAAAAGGCGGCTGTCAATCATCATAGGTTTTTAGTATTCCATCGGCTATCGACCTTCTTGTGGAGCGCAGATCCATCGCCTGTTTTTCTATGAGCCGATGCGCCTCCTGCTCGTTTAGCTTAAGGTGGGCTATTAAAATATGCTTCGCCCTGTCCACGATGCGGATGTCCTCGATTTTCTGCTTCAGGCGCGCGTTCTCCTCCTGCACTCGCAGTATCCTGTTCCGCGACGATTTTGCCAGCGCAAGCGCGGACCAGAACACGGCATTGTTCACAGGCCTTGAAATTGTCAGGATGCCGTCGGCCTCGCAGGCGGCGGCCACCGCATTAAAGCTCTCGCTTTTGACGGCCAGGATCGCCTGCGATGCCCCCCTGGAAACGATGTGCCGGCAAAGGCTCTCGCCGGATTCGTCCTTTAGCGGCGCGTTTACGACCACCAAGTCAAAGTCCCGATCCAGGAGCATTCTTCGTGCTTCCGCCGCCGATTCCAGCACGACGATCTGCTTGACGGAAGCCGTGCGCAGCAGTTCGGCATAAGGCTCCGCAGTGCGCGCCGAATCTTTGCCCGTGCTTGAAACTATCAAAACGCTTTCCATTGTTTGCCGCCGTCTGCCTTCGTTTCGATATGCCTAAATACTTAGACGAAGCAAAAATAGCGATCCCGGTAGAATTCTGCTTTGTCCTTGCAGGCGGCAAAAGCGGCTACTTCGGCTTTTTTGAAGGCCACGTACTTGGAAAGCAGTTCCTCGCCGACCACGCCCTTGACAAAATCGCTTTCGCAGGCAAGGGCCAGGGCCTCTTCCAGGCTGCCCGGTAGGGCGGCAAGCGTTTGGGTAAGGCTTGCATCCGCCTTGTACAAATCCGCGTCAAGGGCGGGGGGCAAGGTTGCGCCGCTTTCCATCCCGTCAAGCCCCGCGGCAACGATAAGCGCGAAGGCAAGATACGGGTTAATCGAGGGATCCGGCGAGCGAAGTTCCATCCTGGCTTTTTCGCCGACTGCCGCCGGGATCCTTATAAGCTGGGAACGGTTCTGGTGCGACCACGACACATACCTGGGGGCCTCGAATTCGCCGAAACGATCGTAGGAGTTGGCAATCGGGTTCAGGAACAGGGTTATCTCCTGCGCTTTGGCGAGTACCCCGGCGATAAAGCTTGCCGCGACGTTCGGCTCCCCCTCGCCAATGCTGTTGAAAATGTTGCGCCCATTCTGGGACAGCGAAAGGTTGACGTGCATTCCGCTCCCAGGGGCATTCGCTATGGGCTTGGGCATGAACGAGGCAAAGAGGCCGTTGCGTGCGGAGATTGCCTTGACAAGTGTCTTGAAGGTAAGAAGGTTGTCCGCGCTGGAAAGCGCGTCGCTGAACTTGAAGTCAACCTCGTTCTGCCCGGGCCCCTGCTCGTGGTGCGAACTTTCCGGCTTTATCCCCATTTCCTCCAAGGCCAGGCATATCTCGCGCCGTATGTCGTTGCCTTTGTCCAAGGGCAGAATATCGAGGTACCCTGCCTTGTCGAAGGTTACATCCGTCGGCTCGCCGTCATCGTCGGTCCTGAAAAGGTAGAATTCGCATTCCGCGCCTATTTTGCAGAGGTACCCTTTCCCCTCGCATTGTGCGGCAAGCCGTTTCAGCACCGTTCGGCTGTCGCCGGAAAACGGCTCGCCGTCCGGGGTTTTTATCTCGCAGTAAAAACGTGCGACCCTGCCCGGCTCCGGCCGCCAGGGGAGCACCGTAAGCGTGACGGGGTCTGGAAAGAGCAGCAGGTCGGATTGCGTTACATCACGGAACCCACGGATTGCGTGGGCGTCAAATGAAACGCCGTTTTCAAACGCGGACTGCAGCCCGTCCGCCATTATCGAAATATCTTTCTGAACCCCAAACAAGTCGCAGAAACTGAGCCTGACAAATTTGACATCATTTTCCTTGACAAAATCCAGGACTTCACCTACCGTGCTGTTCATTCCAACACCCATCATATCCCCATACCCCAGTTTTTTCAAGCGGCTTAAACTTAAGCCACCCTACGCTTTGGACACAAGCTTGTTCCTCCCGCCCGATTTTGCGCTGGTAAGGGCCTGTGCCGCATTGCCAATGATATCCACCAGCATTTTGTTGCTGTTCGTCTTGGAAGCGATGCCGAGGGAAATGCTGACATCAAGCCTCGTGCCCCTTGTCGCAAAGGGCGCTTCCTTAATCTTACGCTGAACCTGCTCGGCAAGTTTTACGGCGGTTCCATGGCTGACATTGGGCAGCGTGATTACGAATTCCTCGTCGCTGTACCTGGCAACCAGGGTGCCCTGCTTCAAGCTGTTGCGGGTACGCAGGGTCAGTATTTTTAGCACCTCGTTTCGTATACCCTCGCCATGGGTTTCGGTAATTTGCCTTAAGTTGTCAATGCTGAACATGATAACGTTGAATTCCCGGTTGCTGTCAACGCAGTAGCGCAATTCCTTCGCGGCGGATTCCATAAGGTATTCCCTGTTGCGGACCCCCGTAAGGGCATCGGTAAACGACTGGGTTTCGCTGTCATTGGTCTTGTGCATTTTCTCTTTGCTGGTTTCGACCATTCGGCGCGCGGCTTCCTTTACCTTGTGGGTGGCCTCGTTCACGTTGCCCACCGCCTGCAGAATCTGCTTGCTGCCGTGCCCCTGTTCTTCCATGGCGTGCAGAATACTGTCCTCCTGCCTTGCCACGGTTTTCACGCCGTCCTCTATTGCGCTGAACCTGCCCAGTACGCCGTCGGTCGATTTGGTTATCTTGTCGATGGATTCCTTGATGCTCTTCAACACGCCCTTGATTGTCTTGGACTGCCTGCTGGACGATTCGGCAAGCTTGCGTATCTCGTCCGCGACGACCGAAAAGCCCCGTCCGGCCTCCCCGGCATGGGCCGCCTCGATCGAGGCGTTCATCGAAAGCAGGTTTGTCTGGCTGGCGACGTTCTGCATCACGGCATTGATCTCAAGCAGGGACTCGGACTCCCGGGCGATTCCCTGGATGTCGGCGACGACCTCGTTAAGGCTCGCATGGCCGGCTATGGACGCTTCCTGCAGCTCCCTTACGCTCTGCGTGTTTCTGGACAGGGTGTCGGTGACGGACTGGATGTTGGCTATCATTTCCTCGGTGGCCGCGGAGGAAGTGTTGACGGAGGCCGCCTGCTCCTCGACGTGCTCGTTGAGCTGCTCCAACATGGCCTGCATTTTCCCCTGTACGACCCTCTCCTTTTCGCGCTCCCTGTAGTACTCCCGCAGGTCACGGCTGTAGGCGATGATCGTGGTCTTGCCGTCAACGTTTATGCGCTGCAGAATCTCCTCGGTGGGGATCTCTGAGCCGTCGCTGTGCATGTACACCCACTCGTAACGGATGCTGCCGTCCCTTACGCACTTAAGAAGCATCTCGGTGCTTTTCCTGATGGAATCCGAACCGTCCGGCTGGGTTGAGGGCAAAAACCTGTTGAAGTCGTCGATGAAAACCTGCTTGTTGGGAATCCCGAACATATTCTCGACTTCCTTGTTCACGTCCATGATATTGCCTTTGTCGTCGAAGAGGGCGCAGACTATGGGCGAGGAGTCCAGTATGCCCTGCATCCTGTCCTTGACTACGGCTTCCTGCCTCTGCATCGCCTTAGCCTTGCGCAGGTCGGTGTTGAAAACCATTACGCGCTTGGTGTTGTAGATGGCGGTCGCGGCGAGGGTAATCGCGCAGGGAATCTGCTCCCTGCCGGGCCCCATCTGGTGCTGCCATTCAAAGCTCTCCTTGCCGTTCCTAAAAGCCGCCTGCATGTGCCGCCCGGCCTTTTCCTGCGATTTGGAGCCGTCCGGCTGGGTTTCCGGCGTGAAGTTGCCGAAGAGCTGGGCGGCGTATTCCTTTTTGCTTGCCTTAAACAGCGCCGCGGCAGTGTCGTTGCAGTGCAGGACGGTCCCTTTTTCGTCGAGGATGCTACAGTCCATGGGCACGTTTTCAAGCGCAAGGTACATGCCCCCTTCGAAGCCGGCCATCTCCAGGCTTTGTGCCTGGTGCCTGATAAAAAACACGCCTGCCGTAAAAACGGCAATCGAAATGGGCAAAAGCACGAACATGCTAACCCCCATGTAGCTTGTGGCGATAAATATGACGGTCATGACCGCCATGCCGATGACGCTAGCAACCAGCTTGCGCCTGTCCAGATTCGCCTTCTCCTCGAAGCGAGAGTTACCCGTGTTGCCCACAGTATTCCTCCATTTTTCTTGACGGCAATGCCGAATTTCCATGATGATTCAACCGCAGCCATTGCCTAGGCTTGGCGCAGAAGCCACAAAAAAAACGCCCACCATACGACGGGGGAGGAAAATTCCCACATCGTCTGATGAACGCCTTTGTTCAACACTATAAAGTTTATGTTTTCATGCGATTTTTGTCAACCACTTAGCGAACATAAACAAGCGAACAGTTTGCCCTGCGATTATGTTTGCGCCCAGCCAAAAGGTATTAGCATCGCTGACACAAAATTAGAATTCGGCCTTGGCGAAGACGGCGGCCTTGTTCCCTATTTTGCGAACATTAAAATTTTGCTTCCGTATGCAAGGAAAAATTGCCGGGGATAGACAAAGCCCCTTTTGTATTGGTACGATCACTATATCTGCGTGGAGAAATTCAAATGAAAAACATGAAGGTATCAGCGAAGCTAGTCGTTGGTTTTTTGATTGTTGGTGTGCTGGCTGTGGCGGTAGGAGGAGTGGGTATTTCTGGTATGCTGCGGATAGCCGATTCTGGTTCTTACAAATCGGAAAACATAATAGACCCGATGTCGCATTTGGCTGGTGCCGAAGGGACGCTGCTTGTAATACGGATACATGTACGCGAAATGGTCATGGCATCCATGACGGGTGATTTTACGCTGGTTGAAGCTGAATTTGGGAATATTGTAAATTTATTGCCAGTGTTGGACGAATACATGGGCGCGCACAGGGCTTCAATTAGGAACCCCGATGCGATAAGGCTCTTCGATGGGGCCCGTGCCCTGTACGAGAACAATCTTGTGCCTGTCGTCGTGTCGATATACGAGGCATCCCAGACGGCCGACATCCCCACTATTTTGAGCGCGATGGATCTTTGCAGGTATTACAGCGACATAATCCTGGACAAATTTCAGCAGTGCTTTCAGATTATGAGGAACGAGGCGCAGCTGGCATCGCGGAACGCAACCAGGCTGGCGCGGACACTGCTTGTCGCAATCATTTTAACCCTGGCTGTCGCCTTGGTCGCCACCATATTTTTGACGGCCTATGTGTCCGGGATGATCAGCAGGCCGATTCGCCTTTTGACTTCCAGATTGGCCGATGTCGCGGACGGCGACCTGACCAAAAGGCTCCCGGAGGAAGGCAAGGACGAAATAGCCAGGGCTTCACGCTCCTTCAACAAGACAATGGAAGAGCTTAGAAAAATGATCGTCGCAATCAAAAACCAGTCAGGGAACATGTCGGAAATAGGCAGGGACCTTTCAAGCAACATGACCAAGACAGCCACGTCGATGAACGAAATCATCGCCAATATCAAGAACATACAGCGCCGCGTCATGAACCAGAGCGCAAGCGTTAGCCAAACCCATGCGACAATGGAACAGGTTGTCTCGAATATCAACAAACTGAACGGCCATGTTGAAAGCCAAAGTGCCGATGTCAGCAATGCCTCATCCGCCATTGAGCAGATGGTGGCCAATACCCGATCGGTCACCGAGACGCTCATTAAAAACGACGGGAACGTAAAAACTCTGATGGAGGCTTCGGAAGTGGGGCGCGGCGATTTGCAGGGCGTGGTGGTGGACATCCAGGAGATCGCCCGCGAGTCGGAGGGGCTTATGGAGATAAACTCCGTGATGGAGAACATCGCCAGCCAGACGAACTTGCTTTCGATGAACGCCGCGATAGAGGCGGCCCACGCGGGGGAGGCTGGCAGGGGCTTTGCCGTTGTCGCCGACGAAATCCGCAAACTGGCGGAAAGCTCTGGCGAGCAGTCCAAAATCACCGGCGCGGTTTTGAGGAAGATAAAAGAGTCCATCGACAAGATAACCAAATCGACCGAAAACGTGATGAACAGGTTCGAGGCTATTGATTCAAACGTCAAGACCGTCGCCGAGCAGGAAGCGAACATCCGCAGCGCGATGGAAGAGCAGGGCACGGGGAGCAAGCAAATCCTTGAGGGCATGGGCAACGTGAACGAGATAACCCGCCAGGTAAACGTGGGCTCGCGCGAAATGCTTGTCGGTGCAAAAGAAGTCATACAGGAAAGCGCGAACCTTGAAAACCTGACCCAGGAGATAACTTCGGGCATGAACGCGATGGCATCCGGTGCGGAGCAGATCAACCTGTCGGTGCATCATGTCAATGAGATAAGCGACAACAACCGCGAGGGGATTAACAGCCTGATAAGGGAAGTGTCACGGTTTAAAGTTGACTAGGGAAGCACTGAATAAATCGAGAAATCAGCGCTTCCCTTAAGGTCTTTTAAGGTCTTTTTTTATCTGGAGGCCACGCCTTCTGTTCATGCGACTATTTCGCATCGCTTTGCAGAAAAGTCAAGACTAATTTGCATTGCGATGCGTTTTAGCCAGAAACCTGTTTCCGCTAGGCCTTGCGCTTTTCCTGCCTTTCCAGCAGTTTTTGCGCCATTTCCAGTATGAATTCCTGCGTGTCTGCGGTTAGCTTGCCAAAAACCGCCAGCAGTTCCTTTTCGTAGGGGGAAGTGGAGCCGAACATTTCACCCCTTCCGTTTCGCAGCCACTCCTCGTCAACCGCAAAAGTCGTACAGATCAGCTTTATGTTTTTCTCGGTGAGGGAGGCTTTCCCAAGCTCGATCATGGACATGGTATTTTGCGTAAGGCCGATTCGACAGGCAAAATCCCCCTGTTTTAGGCCCAAAGTCTTACGGAGTAGCCGGATTCGGCCGAGAGTGTTCATTCAACCTTCCATATGAAAAGAGACGGCAAAATATCAACCGTTGCTATCAGAGTATCAGCGGCATGGAAAAATTACAATCAACAGCCTTGTGAAGAAAGTTTCTAGATATTACGCCTTTCGACACGAATAAAAAGGTGGGTATTCGAAAAACCGCTTGACTGTTTTACCTGTTTTTGATAAAATCACATCGATGACATGTAATTTTAAAAAGGATACCAAACCAAGCAACGAGGCAAAAGCCCTTATGATTTCCCGCCTGCTTAGTTGGGAGAACCAGGCCCGACTACGTGAATGGGTGGATCTGGCTTATGCGGCAGAAAGCTCCGTTCGTAAGATATATGATTCTGAATTGGCAGCAGACGGCATTTTACCTGGCAAATGCAGGAGTATTCCTGTAAATGATATTTTGCGAAGAAGAAGGAGAAAAAAATGAAAACGAGTAGACTAAAGATCATTTCGCTGGCCTTGCTCGCCATTGGGCTTGTTTTCGCCCTTGCAGGATGTGACCAGCCTGCGGGCGATACCGATACCAGGGTTACGTTTATCAGCGTAATGGCGGACGGCAGTCCAACGACGACCACCACGTACCTTACCCTGATATTCAGCCAGCCGGTTACGGGGCTTTCCGCGGCGAACGTCTTGCTTAGCGGCGTGTCCGGTGTAACTGCGGGAGACCTGGGCGGTACTGGGGAGACCCGCACCCTTGCCATAAGCGGCTTTAGCTCGGGTGGGAGCCTAAGCGTGTCGGTGTCCAGCCCGGTGGGTTACCTGATAAGCGGCGGGCCTTTGTCGGCCAACATACACCACTTTGCCCCGCCCGCCGACACCGCGGTCACGTTTAGCGGCGTAACGGCGGACGGCAATGCGACGACGACCACCACGCAACTTACCCTGACGTTCAGCCAGGCGGTTACGGGGCTTTCCGCCGAAGACATCTCCGTTAGCGGTGTGCCCGGTGTAACCGTGGGGGCTCTGGGCGGTACCGGGGCGACCCGTACCCTTGCCATAAGCGGCTTTACCAGCGGCGGCAACCTGAGCGTGTCGGTGTCCAGCCCAGCGGGTTACGCGATAAGCGGCGGGCCCTTGACGGTTCCCATATTCTATGCTGCCGCACCCACCGCCGTAACGTTCCTGAGCGTGGCGGCAGACGGCAGTGCGACCACCACCACCACGCAACTAACCCTGGTGTTCAGCCAGGCGGTTACGGGGCTTTCCGCAGCGAATATCTCGGTGAGCGGCGTACCCGGCGTAACGCTGGGAACCTTGGGCGGTACCGGACCTGTTTACACGCTTCCCATAAGCGGCTTTAGCGCCGGCGGAAGCCTGAACGTGGAAGTATCCAGCCCGACCGGTTATGTGATAAGCGGCGGACCTTTGTCGGTTCCCATACACCATGCCGCCGGAACTGGTGGCAATGGCAACGGTTTTGGTGAGTTTGAGCAATATTTTGCTGGTAGTTTCAGAAACAACAATGCCGGATCGACACTCGTGAGAAACACCACCAACGAGCCCATGCTTCTATTTACAGGTGCCAACCTCACCCGGCTCAACATCGTCGGTGGGGTGCCAGCAAACAGCGAACGCAACATCAACTTTTCGGAGATGTCTAATTACCAGGTCGGCGGATGGGTACTGCTAAACGCCGTAAGGGTGAGCGAATTTGCCCGCGCTGGGACACAGTCCAGGGTGGATCACTCGGCTTTGGCGACATTCGGGCATGGCAGGGAGTTCACCACGACTATTTACTCCACGACCGATGGCGGCTTTGAGATTGTAGTGAGCAACCGTGACTCGCGGTTTGGGCTGGAGATTAGGCAAGGTTCCCCCGAGGGGCCGATTATCGCATACCTTGCCCCCAATGAACTTGGACGCAGGATATATTTCCCCACCGGCGGGGTGCGTCAGTTGTTCCCAGTTTGGGTTGCTTTCAATAATAGGACGAGGTCCGTTACCACTATCAGTCCAGTAGCCACCGAATATGATCCTGGGATGCAGGCCGTCATGCCGGTAGCCTCGGGCAGCCACGTAAGTGACATACCGCATCTTGATTTCCCGATGGGGGGCACCGTTAATTTCCCCGTAAACGTGCAACGTGCGACTTTCGAAGTCGTGAACAACACGCAGTTTATGGGCCAATTTAGGAACGCCGCCGGGTTTGTAAGATCCGCGACCAGTAGTGAGGCCATTAACTCCGGCAGGACCGACACTTTTGAGCTAAACGCGGGGACGGGAGGTGGAACCTTCAACCTCAATATGTGGATGAATTTCGGAACCTTTACCGTTCCCGTCAGGTTTGTCGATGAGGATGGCAACACGATAAGCGATAACCCCAGAATCGAAAACGGGTACATTTACAGGGTCACTATCACCCACTTGGGCGGCCCAATAGCCGCCGCCGAAAGCTATGAAGCGGTTCTGGCACGGGTCGGGGAAATAGACCCAGCCGAAGACTTCGATGTCATGTTGCGCTAACATGTTTTGACTTTAAGTGCCGCCCGTCCTTTTGCGGGCGGCACGCTTTTTTGAAAGAAAAGAAGAGGAGGAAAGCAGAATGAAAACGGCAAATAAATTTTCGATAGTTTTGTTGACAGTGGGGCTTGCGCTCGCGCTTACTGGGTGCCCGCCAGGGGCGGCACCGGTAGTGGAGGAGGATGTCCGCGCCACGTTTGTCAGCGTAATAGCGGACGGCAGCCCAACGGCCACCACCACGCAACTGACACTGGTGTTCAGCCAGGCGGTTACGGGGCTTTCCGCCTCGAATGTATCGGTGAGCGGCATGTCTGGCGTAACGCTGGGAAGCATGACTGGTTCCGGGGCGACCCGCAGCATTCCCATAAGCGGCTTTACCAGCGGCGGAAGCCTAAGCGTGGCGGTGTCCAGCCCGGCGGGTTTCGTGATAAGCGGCGGGCCTTTGTCGGTGAACGTATTCCATTTTACCGAACCGCCAAATATTGATAACGATAATAACAACAACGGCACGGGTGGCGACAATGTGGTTACCGACACCGCCGTAACATTTCTAGGCGTAACGGTGGACGGCAGCCCAACGACCACCAGCACGCAGCTAAGCCTGGTGTTCAGCCGGACGATTTCAGGACTTTCCTCCGCGAATATCCTGGTTAGCGGCGTGCCAGGCGTAACGCTTGGTGGCTCCCTAGGCGGCATCGGGCCAGTTTTCACATTTCCCATAAGCGGGATTACCGCCGGCGGGAGCCTGAGCGTGGCTGTGTCCAGCCCGGCGGGTTACGCGATAAGCGGCGGGCCTTTATCGGTGAACATATTCCATTTTGCCCCGCCGAACGGCACAAGCCCGGGGCCTCCTTCCGGTAGCGAGCCAGGCGATTCCGACAATAACAACGACAATAACAACGGGGACGGCGACCATGGTATTAGGACGGCAAGGGTTACATTTGTCAACATGTCAAGTTTCCCGGTCAATGTCCGTCTGAACCATTTCCAGGGCGTGGCGGTGGTGGAAAACCTTCCCGGCGGCGCGACAAGGGCGGCCGATGTTCGCGTAAGCGACCACGCGCTTGGCACCGTTTTTTCCGTCGAGTACCTGTGGAGGGTGGACGTGGATTTTGAGCCTGAAAGCGGCTATACCTTTGCAAGCGGCTTTGATCCCGACGTGCAGTTCAGCCACGTAATACAGGAAAACAGGCCCCTCACGATACAGATTCCGCAGCCACAAAACGTCGAATTCCGAACCTCGTTTATCAAGCTTCTGAACGGCCACAACGCGCCAATCGATCTTAGGCATTTTGGAACCATACTAAGGCAGACCGGCAACAATCTTTTCCCCATAGCCCCGGGTCGAACCGGCATATACATGCTGGATCCGATTCCACTTGGCGGGACGCGGCAGTTCGACGGTTTCAATATTAGTGGCAACACGCCCGTTCCCGGTTTTGCCGCGGAGAATGGGTACATATACAGGTTCATATTCAGCAACGGCGTGGTAGAACTAATTGAGGCGCGTCGAATCGCCATCAGATAAACAGAAAGAAAGAAGGAGAGAAAAAAATGAAAAAATTTTTTGCGGTAATTGCCTGTTTTGCGGCTATTTTATTGGCCTGCGACATGGGGGAAAGCGGGGATCTACCTGGGAATGGAGGCGGAGCGCTGGCAACATCATTGACAGTCATAAATGCATCCTCCTTCGAGGTGCACACCGTACGTTGGAATAATTCCTGGTTTACCAGTTATGCCGTGCCATTCATTAACCCAGGTGAGAGCGTAACAATGGGCGTTCAGGCTGGAAGCGGGTTTGTCGATTTTACGGTAGGTACCCAGAGTCTTAGTAGCCCACAGGTAGTGGCTGTCGTGACTGGGGCGCAGGTTACCTTTGTCATCCTTGACAGCATGATAGACGGCGGTGCTCCGCCTGCGCCACCACCACCACCTCCCCCGCCGCCGCCACCTCCTCCTCCGCCACCACCACCGGTACAGGCAACCTTAACGATTGTAAACTCGTCTTCCCACCCCATAAATACGGTAAACTGGAACGACGTGTGGTTTACTGACGCGTTTGTAGTACCAATGATCCACCCTGGTGAGAGCGTGACAATGGATGCTCTGGCTGGAAGTGGTTTTGTCAATTTTATTGTGGATTTCTATGAGTTTTGGAGTCCGCAGTTGGTGGTTGTCGCGCCTGGGGCGCAAGTTACGTTTGTTGTCACTGACATGATGATTGGCCTCCCGCCGCCACTGCCTCCGAATGGCGGCGGCGATCCTGGCGATATTCCCCCGCCACCACCTCCCCCTCCACCGCCACCTCCTCCTCCGAACGGTGGCGGTGTTCAGCCCCCAATCGGGAATACCGGTCCCGGTGGCGGCATCATCTTTTTCGCGTAGGGTGGGCAGCACGTGGAAGTCAGCAGCTTCCTTGGAAGTTTCAGTTGGAACGGTGCATATGAGGCTGCCACAAGTTTCCGGGGCGGCGGTTTTACCGACTGGCGGCTTCCGACCAGCGGGGAATTGTCGTTGATGTATGAAAACCTGCACAGGAATGGTTTGGGGGGCTTTGCAGATGCTAGGTATTGGGGTGGACGGGTTACCCCAGGCGGTAATTTTAGCTATTTCTTTGATTTCGGAACCAATTCCCTAGATAGCGTTGATTCTTGGGGTTTTACCATTAATGGTGTTTCGACCAGCACTGGCAGCAGCATGCGCGTTCGCGCCGTGCGGTCTTTTACCGCCGAAGACGAAAACGGTACAGGGGGAACGACCCTGACGATAAGAAACGAATCCCAATTCGACATAACCCATGTTCAATGGGGTGATTTCGACTTTACCAGCGATTCGGATCCCATTATTGGCCCTGGCAGAAGCGTGACAATGACCGTCCAGCCTGGAGGCTCGTTCATTCGCTTCAGACCTAGGTTAAATCCATTCCGTCTTCGCAGTGACCAAATATTGACCGTCATTGAAGGAGAGGCACAGACGTTTACCATTACCGACAACACTATAATGCTGCGGGAAGTCGGTAATGTAAGAGGAACGCTTGCTTCTGTTGCCCAGGCCCAACTTGAAATCGGGGACACTGGCCCTGGTGGCGGCACCATCTTTTTTGCGAGTGGTGGGAACTTTAGGGAAGTCAGCGACTTCCTTGGGATGCACAATTGGCATAACGCCGACATAGCCGCCAGGAACCATGAAGGCGGCGGGTTTGAAGACTGGCGGCTTCCTGATGGCGGGGATTTGGCCGTGATGTATGAAAACCTGCACAGGGATGGATTGGGAGGCTTTGCAGATGCTAGGTATTGGGGTGGACGGGTTACCCTGGGCGGTACTTCTAGCCACTACTTTGATTTCGGTACTGGTATCTTAAGTACGGCTTGGGATGCTGGAGGCTCTACCGAAACATGGACTAACATGCGCGTTCGCGCCGTGCGGACTTTTTCCACTAACTAAAGCCTAAACCACGCCTTAATTTACGAGGCGTGGTTGCCGTTGTGATGAACAAAGGCGCTTACTGGCAATTGCTTTTTGCTATGTTGCCGGTAAGCACCTAGTGCGCCACGAAGCCTAAATCGGTGGATGCGGATGCCGCCTGCTTTTCGGGGACGAGCGCAACAAAAGCATGCTGCCTTGGTGGTTGGCTTTAACGCTGGTTGTCATTTAAAAACTTCCGTATGGCGGTTTAAATATATGTTGGGTGGGTCATTAAAACCACAAAGGAGTGTTCACATGAAAAAGTTCATTTTGGGAAGTATTTTTTTGTTCGTTTCAATGTTTGTTTTTGGGCAAATCCCAGGTGCAGTGATACATGAGTTTGAATCACGGGCAAGAGATATACATGAGGATGATTTGTTCACTGTGGTGATAATGTTTGCTGATTTTCTAGCTGCTGGAGGATTGGTAAATGTGGTAGATGATACTGTCAGTGCTGATTACTCCATACATGGTTTAATTACTCAACTGGGTACCAGCATAACTTTTAGTATTACTCTCCGAGACACTTTAACAGCATCTGTTTTATCGTCAGTTCAACGACAATACACGGTAGAGAATATATGGGATAATTCTGAGGGCATTCCTGGGCAATTATCGGATATGGCAAGCGCTGTTGCAAATGCAATAAATACCGAACATAATAGGCGGCAACGTGAAGTACAAGAACAGATTGCGATGCAAGAAGAAGAAAGAAGGGCTGAGCTTGCAAGACAGGAGGCTATTAGGCGCGCTGAAGAATTAAGACAAATGTTATTTGGTGCTTGGCGTAGTGGTATTCGTGGTCAAGGAACTAATAATGCACATGCGGCAGCTTTCGGTCCTGGTAGTGGAGCTATTGTGGATTTGTGGGATTGGCAAATCACATTTAATAATGACGGTACTTTTATTGCTAGTCGTCAAACAATAGATCAAACTCAACAACACGGTAATAACATGACGCACAATGCCCGCGGTGAAAGAATTGGTACAACTGATGGTCATATGAGTGATGTGACAAACCATTCGGTTCGTGGAAGCTTCACACACAGTGGTAATAGTTTGTTATTAAATTGGAATCAAACTGTTACTGTAACAACTACTGATAGTAGGCGCAGGATAACGGAAAATAACAGACGGCAATTAGTAACAGCTCAAAGCCCAATAGGTCGTAGTGTTCGTAACAACCCGTCTTCTTCTGGTAATGTTAGATTTAACATTACTCTTGGTAATGATATTAATGGTCAATTTTTAACACTGCAAAGAGTTGATGGAAATAATTTTTTTCCAAACAATTCGATGAATTTTCGTAAACAGTGATGTTTATACTAGAAAAAATCCATGAAAGTGGCACGGCATTTAACAAACGGTAACTGTACGCCGCCTTACGGCGGCTAGGTTCCGCGAAACCGCAGTCGGGCTTGCGCCCTTTGTGCGGTTTCGCTCCACCACATTTTGGGCAGGGGTCGTTGCTTCGCAACGCCCTCTTACCTGCCCAAAACGTCAGTTACCTGTAACGTTAAATGCAATGCCTAACCTAGGGGTTGGTTTTAACGCCTAATAATTTGTAAAAACTTCCGTATGGAGGTTTAAATATATGTTGGTGGGTCATTAAAACCACAAAGGAGCATTCATATGAAAAGAAAAAGAGTTTTTGTTGTCGGTTTGGCTTTGGTTCTTTTGGCACTAATTGCTGGCGCAGCAATTGCATACCAAATGCCAGCAGGGCAACCAGGACGTCGCGGCCATACAGATGGTGTAATCTGGGCTACAATGAATTTTCGGAGTAGCCTTTTGAGGACTCAAATAGGAGATTACCATGTGCAAGTCTTCAACAGCAACGGGCACAGGGTACATTTTACCATAGAAAACGTAGGTCAGTTTGGTCGTATGACAAATGTTACTATAAATGCTGGTGAAACTATTCATTTGGATGTGCATCGTAACAATCCAGACAGAATTGTGATTAGAAACGTGGTACGCTTCTAATCACAAGAGGGTTGTAGGACACTTGGTGTGCAGGGGGATTTGTTCCCCCGTATACGCAAAGCCCTCAAAAATGAATCTTCAATACCCCGCTGCTCTGCGGCGGGGATTCTTTATTTCGGTACTGGTATCTTAAGTACGGCCTGGGATACTGGTGGAGGCACCCTCACACAGCAGAACATGCGCGTTCGCGCCGTGCGGACTTTTTCCACTAACTAAAGCCTAGACCACGCCTTAATTTATGAGGCGTGGTTGCCGTTGTGATGAACAAAGGTGCTTACTGGCAATTGTTTTTTCCTATGTTGCTGGTAAGCGCCTAGTGCGTCACGAAGCCTAAATCGGTGGATGCGGATGCCGCCTGCTTTTCGGGGACGAGCGCAACAAAAGCATGCTGATCGACATGCTGCAATCCTTCTTGGATCCGCACCCGAAGCCGGAAGTGGAGGACGACAAAAAGGGCATACTTGACGTGAGGGTCAGGATGAAAAGCGGCAAGGTTATCAACATAGAGTTATGTGCCATGCCAAAGTATTCCAAAAAATTATAGTTCAGGGGGAGAAATAATTTCAACAGGATTATAATTATTAATTGTATTTATTAGTGAAACCATCCTTCGTGTTTTTAGTTTTACTAAATGTGTGAAATTCCAACTCAACAATATGCCTATCTGATTAACGACCGCTAATGCTGTGTGCAAAGCATCATCGAAATATTTCTCTGGAAATACTTCATTCTCAATATATATTTTTGCCAAATATTGTGCGTTATCATTAATCGGTAATGATGTAAAATTCTGGATTTTTTCTAACATTTGATACTGTAATGGTTGAGGTGCTCCTTTTATTTCGTCAATAACCAGTTCCGAAACAAAAACTTTGTATTCATCAATATGTTCCCAAAATTGTTGAGTTTGGGACATTCTTTCTGGAGTTCGTTTATCAAAGAGTGCACTTACAATAGTAGTGTCCAAGTATATATTAGTTTTCAATTTGAATCATCCATGCAGTTGTTTTCGCATAGGCTTTTACTGCTCTTAAAATATGAATTTCTCTTAGCATGTTGTCAAAAGGAAATTCATTACGAGCCTCTTCTTCAAATTTGCAAACAATCTCAGACGGAATATCAAGCTCTTCGCCAAGAGACCGATAATCAAACATTAAGTTTTCCATAAACTTACCCCTATTTGCAGTATAGTATATGATCAATAAAATGTAAAGTATCCTCCAATTTATGGCACAGCACATAACATAACGAGGCTGTCGAATTTATAATTTGACTTGAAAAAACAGGTGAAATATGCAGCATTTCGGAGCTTTTCCGACAGTTTTCAAGCAAATTTCAACGGTATTTTTACCGAAAATTATTTATTCGACAGTCTCAACAAACGCTAACAGTACGCCGCCTTACGGCGGCTAGGCTACGAAATGATACAGGCTGACCCGATGAGGCACATCGGCAAGCGCCTGTCGTACTACAAGTCCAAGCTGATCGCGGAGCAGAGAGGAGATATACACGGGTTTAGGCTTTGTAGTACACTAGTTTGCTTGTTAAACCCCTTTCCCTCATATACAATGTTGCCAAGGAGTACCCATGCCGCAGCCGCAATTAATGAGCCTGGACGAAAAGCTCTGGTTTGGAGTAAAAAGCGTGGAATTCAAAAAGCAGGGAAAGTTTATGGAATTTTTCGGAAGCGGAATATGGATATGACTGGCTTTCCAGTTGATACCGCCACGAGGGCAACCAGGGCAATAATTCACCTGGGCAAATTCGCCGGGAATTTCCGCGCCATACAGGAACGGGTGGGGGCGGGGCGGCAGGTATGTGTGGCGGTAAAGGCCGACGCTTACGGGCACGGGGCTTTGGCCATTGCCCGTGCAAGCCTTGAAGCCGGGGCATCCTGCCTTGGGGTGGCCACCGTGCAGGAAGGGGCGACACTGCGGCGGGAAGGGATCGCCGCGCCCATCCTGCTCTTCTCCCAGCCCTTGCCAGAGGAAATCCCCCGGATCATCGAAAACAGGCTTTCCCCCTTTGTCTCGGACGGCGAATTCGCCGCAAGGCTGGACGCTGCGGCTGCGGCGGCAAAGCTGCGGCTTTCCGTTCACCTGAAAATCGACACGGGCATGGGGCGGCTGGGCTGCACTCCAAAGGAAGCCCCTGCCCTGGCGAGGCAGTTGTCCGCCTGCGCCGCACTGGAATGCGCCGGAACCGCAACCCATTTCGCCGTTTCCGATTCCGCCGCCCCAGAGGACCTTGCCTACACGGAACGGCAAATAGCCCTTTTCCACGAGGCTCTGGAAGGCATACGGGCGATGGGCCTGAACCCGGGCATTGTCCACGCCGCAAATTCCGGCGCGATAATCCTTCACCCAAAGGCCTGGTTCGACATGGTGCGACCCGGGATTCTGCTGTACGGCTACAAGACCCTTGATGATGCCGGCTTGGAATCGGCCCTGCCTCTCCTGCAAGTGGAGCCGGTAATGGAACTGCGAACCAAGGTGGTGCTTATCAAAAAGGTAAGGAAAGGCGAATCCATATCTTATGGCAGAACATGGATTGCACCGCAGGACACTGTAATCGCCGTGCTGCCGGTTGGCTATGCCGATGGGCTGCCCAGGCTGGCAAGCAACAAGTGGCAGATCCTAATCGGTGGTAAGGCATATCCGCAGGTGGGCACTATCTGCATGGATCAGTGTATGGTCGATCTTGGCTCCAACTCAGCCCAGGAAGTCCGCCGCTGGGACGATGCGGTCGTTTTCGGCGGCTCTGCCTACGGTGCCGATGTCCTTGCGCAAGGGATCGGTACCATTCCCTACGAGATTGTCTGCAATATCAACAAGCGTGTGCCTAGGGTATACTTGGCAGCAAGCTAAAAAGCCACGCCAAAGAGAAGCCTGAAACGTACGCCGTTTGTCCCAAGCACATAGCCCAGGGGCGGTACAAGGGTGCTGTCGGAAGCAATCCGCCAGCCAACGTCCAGCAGCGGTTCCATGACGAAAGCGTGCCTTCGTGTGCTCCTAAAAACCACCTTATAGCCTAGCCCGACAAAAGCGCTAAAGGTATTTATAACAGTGTCCAGTTCCTCATCATCCACAACGAGGGAAGACGTGGCGAAAAGCCGCTGGTATTGCAGGTTGCCGTTTAGAAACAAGCCATGCACGTAGTTCTCCTGCGGGTACCAGCGTCCCTCCAGGTTGAAGCGGAGTTGCGAAGCCCTGGGCCTAAAACCCTCATCGTGCACTATGTCAAAACGGAGGGGGTCAAAGGTTATAAATCGGACGTTTGCTTTCATGGAGACGGACTGTGTCAGGGCGTATTCAAAGCCGGTGTCTATGCCGAATCCCCCAAGCGCCGCTCCCAGGATGAGGGGGGAAAGGCTCATGGTCACCGCCATCCGCCTATTGCCGTCCCACCCTTCATTCTCTTCCTGGGCAAAGGCCGGAACGGCAAGCAGGGTGATCGCTGGCAACAACAGTAGAAGAAACTTTTTCATAACATCAATATAGCACCGCAGGATGCGAAAAGCAATCTAAACTTAGAAAAGCCCCGAAATGGTGCCGCCTGAATCCACGTCTATTTTTTCCGCAGACGGAACCGGGGACAGGCCGGGCATGGTCATAATCTCGCCCGTAAGCGCGACGATAAAACCCGCGCCTGCCGAAAGCCTGATGCTTCGCACGGTAAGGCTCCAGCCCCTAGGCGCACCCAGCAGGGCAGGATCGTCGGAGAAGCTGTACTGGGTTTTCGCCACGCAGACGGGCACCTTGTCCAGGCCAAGCTTTTCAAGCTGCTCGATCTGCTTTTGCGCAGGGGGCAGAATCGACACGGCATCGGCACGGTAAATTTTCTTCGCAATGGTCTCGATTTTTTCCCTGACGGTAAGATTCACGTCGTAGGCAAATTCAAAACCGCCAGGCTGCCCGCAAAGCCGCACGACTTCCTCGGCAAGCCTTGTCCCGCCTTCGCCGCCCTTCGCCCACACCTCGGAAAGCGCCACCGGCACCTTCGGGGCAAGCTCCCTGCATTTAGCCTCGACCAAGTCAAGCTCGGCCTTCGTGTCCTTGGGAAAGGCGTTGATCGCCACAACCGCAGGCAGCTTGTACACATTGGTGATGTTGTCGATGTGCCGCAAAAGATTCGGCAGGCCGGCTTCCAATGCCGCAAGGTTTTCTTTTTCCAGATCGGCCTTCTTGGCACCGCCGTGGAACTTGAGCGCCCGTACCGTTGCGACGATGACAACCGCCGAAGGTTTAAGCCCCCCGAAGCGGCATTTTATGTCAATGAATTTTTCGGCACCCAGATCCGCGCCGAAGCCGGCTTCGGTAACAACGTAGTCCGCACATTTCAGCGCCATCCGAGTCGCCATCAGCGAGTTGCAGCCATGGGCGATATTGGCGAAGGGCCCCCCGTGGACAAAGGCCGGCGTACCTTCGAGGGTCTGCACCAGGTTTGGTTTTAGGGCATCTTTCAGCAGTGCGGCCATCGCCCCCTGTGCCTTAAGCTCCGCCGCGGTAACGGGCTTTTCCTCGGACTGCTTGCCGTAGGTGTAGCCCACGATTATACGCCCCAGCCGATCCTTAAGGTCGTCAATGCCGGAAGCTAGGCAGAGTATCGCCATTATTTCCGAGGCGGCGGTAATGTCGTAGCCGTCCTCACGAGGCACCCCGTTGGCCTTTCCCCCCAGACCATCCATGACGAAACGGAGCTGGCGGTCGTTCATGTCGATGCACCTTCGCCACAGAACCTTGCGTGGGTCTATGCCCAGCCTGTTGCCCTGGTAAATATGGTTGTCAAGCATTGCGGCCAAAAGGTTGTTCGCCGCAGCTATGGCATGAAAATCCCCGGTAAAATGCAGATTGATATCTTCCATAGGGATAAGCTGAGCCCAGCCGCCGCCGGCCGCACCGCCCTTTACGCCGAACACGGGCCCCAGCGAAGGTTCCCGCAGGGCAAGCATCGCCTTTTTCCCGATTTTCAAAAGGCCATCGGTAACTCCCACCGTCGTGGTGGTTTTGCCCTCGCCCGCCGGCGTCGGGCTGATTGCCGTTATCAGAATCAGCTTGCCGTTGGGGGCCTCGCCCCTTTGGTCTTTCAGCAGGTAACGGTAATCGACCTTTGCCTTGTATTTCCCGTAGTGCTCGACGTACTCACCAGGAATGCCGGCCTTCTTTGCGATTTCGTCTATATGAAGCGCATGTTCGGGGTATACCGCCTGCGCAATTTCTATGTCCGAGCCTGCAAACTTTTCGATTTCCGCCATGTTTCCCTCTCTGAATACCCTATGTTGTTATGCTTTCTTCAGCCTGTTGGCATTAGCCATAAATGCGTATACCGTCCCTGTTTACTTTTCGCTCCAGTGTGATGTCGTCCAGACGACTCGTGAAGTCCTTTTTGTTTTTTGCGATAATATCAACGGGCATGGACTTTTTGCGGGCGATGGCCAGGCGAATTTGCAGGCCAGCGTCGAGATCCCGCATGGGAAGGCCATCTTTCAATACCACGTATAGGTCAAGATCGGAATCCTTTCGGGGCGTTCCGTAGGCGTAGGAACCGAAAAGGTATATCTGCTCCACGGGCATGGCATTGACGATGAGTTCCTTGAGTTTGTCCAATTCCACCTGAACTGCCGTATCCATAGCCTAGAGTATCACACAGTTAAGGCAGAGGTGCAATACTGCGGTGTCCCGTCCGTCTTGCCAATCACCCCGTCTCTTGTTATCCTACGGAGGACGGCCTTTTTAGTGGCTTACAATTCTTTGGAGGACACACGATGCGTTCATCGATAATAAATCGGGCAATGGAAGCCCGCATAGCGGCGGCCCATATTACCACACGGATAGAAGACGACGAAGAGGATGGCGAGGGCGGCAAGGAAAAAACGGAAAAATGGCAGGAGCTTCTTGCCGGAAAAATGCTCAAAACCAGGACGATCCTGCTTTCCGGGGGGATTCGCAAGGGTCTTGCCGAAAAAACGATACGCCAGCTTCTCTTGATGGAGGCAATGAGTGACGAGCCTGTGCGCATTTTCATCGATTCGCCAGGCGGCGATGCCGATGCCGGTTACGCCATCTTCGACATGATTCGCTTCATCAAGCCCCCTGTTTGGACAATAGGCATGGGCCTGGTGGCTAGCGCGGCGGCGATCATCCAGCTTGCCTCCCCCAGGGAAAGGCGGCTGGGGCTGCCCAACAGCCACTACCTTATCCACCAGCCCCTTTCCGGCATACGTGGTGTGGCCACCGATATCGAGATTCACGCCAAGGAGTTGGAAAAGCTTCGGGGGAAAATCAACCAGCTCATAGCCGACGAAACGGGCAACCCATTCGAGCAGGTCGAGAAGGACACCGACCGCGATTACTGGATGGACGCACAGGAAGCGGTAACTTACGGCCTTATCAGCAAGGTGGTAACCAACAGGGACGAGATTTAAACGTATGCGAGCCTGGCGCCTAAAGCCTTGGGTGCCAGGCAAATGCCTTGCTAACGGAAGCGGGACAGAACGGCCTGAATGTCCCCTGGGGTTTTTGCGCCCAATATCAAGGCAAGCCCTTCCGAATGCGCCAGCGTGCAAATCCGGTTCAGGGCATTAAGGTGCTCCCCTTTCGCCTTTTCGCTTATTATCAGCATGAATACAGCGTGAACCGGCTTGCCGTCCAGGGCATCGTATTCGATTCCAGGCCTCGATATGCCTATCGCGCCTATTATTCCGTCGGCCCCTTTGCAAAAGGCGTGGGGAATGGCGATTCCGGGCGCAATTCCGGTGCTCATCTTGTTTTCCCTTGCCACTATTGCCGCAAGCGCTTCCGCAGGCTCGATTTCGGGGTGAAAAGCCGCCAGCGTTTCGATAAGTTCCGCAAAAACCGCTTCCTTATCCGTGTTTTCCAGGTCCATCCTTATCGAAGGCAGGCCAAAAATATCGCTCAGCAAAATTCCCATGACGATTCTCCAGGAAAGATGGTAGCACCGGCGGTTTTTTTCCGCAATAGTGTACGCATTGCAGATGTAAGCCGTAACCGTCGTAAATTTGTTTGGTTTATGGAAATACGGGGCTTGTAAAAAATGCACGCTTCGGATACTATTATAATGAGAGGAAAGCTATGAAATCATGGTTTTTTGCGCTGCCGCTGGCGCTTCTGCTAATCCTTCCGGTAAACTCCCAGGAAATAATCACTGCGGACAGGTTCCTGCAGATGGTCTCGGAGCATTACGCCACCATCAGGGATTACGAGGCCAACATCGTCATCCAGTCCGGCAACACCGTCATGCCTGGCACCATAAGCCATATATCGCCTTCCCTGCTAAGGATTGACTTTACCCAGCCTGCAAACCAGGTGATCCTGTTCAACGGGGATACGCTTACCGTGTTCCTGCCCGATCTTCGGGTCGTCCTAAACCAAAACGTCGCCCAAAACCGCAACCTGGCCGCGGCCAACATGGCAACCGCCGAGGGGCTTAACCTGCTAAGGCGCAACTACCTTCCCACCTTTGTTACCGGCCCCGAACCGGTAAACCTTGACGCAAACTCCCAGGAACAGGTGGTGCAGCTCCGCCTTACCCGCAGGAGCGTCTCCGAAGGCTTCCGGGAGATTATCCTAAGCGTCAACCCTACTACCAATATGATCCGTCGCATCGAGGGAACGACCATTGCCGGTGTCAATGTCCGGTTTGACTTTACCAATGTCAGGGTCAACCAGGGAATTCCCGAAATGCGCTTTGTGTACACTCCGCCGGCAGGTGCCAGCACGATCCATAACTTCATGTTTAGGGATGCAAACTAAAGTAGGGGCGCGGGAGGCAAAATAGTGGAATCTCTGGGTGAAAAGCTTCGGACAACCCGCGAAAGCAAGGGAATAAGCTTCGAACAGGCGGGTTTGGATACCAACCTGTCGATTCGGTATCTTGAATCGCTTGAAAGCGAAAACTTTTCCAGGCTTCCCGGCGAGACCTACATCAAAGGTTCCATAAGGAACTACGGTGTGTACCTCGACCTGGATGTCGATGAGCTCCTCGCCATGTATCGGGCGATCAAGATTCAGGAACAGCCGATTCCGGTGGAGCAGCTTCTAAAGAAGCCTTCCGTGCTGCCGAAGATCGCAATCGGCGTGGTGGTGGCCCTTTTGGTTTTTGGTGCGGCGGCGGGCGTGTTCCTGTTCATGGTCAGCCGCCCCGTGGATGCCGGCGTTGTTTTTCAACCCGCCAGAATCCCAATCGAATATATCATGAGCGGCGACGTCTTCGAGCATCGCCTCTTTAGGGGCGATTCCCTTCTGGTTTCGGTGGGTTTCGAGTCACCCGACGAGGGTCTGGAGCAGCACAGGCTGGAACTGCTGGACGTGGCTGGGGACGACGTAGTCATCCAGACCCCAAATGGCCCCGTCCTTGTCGATCTTAGCCGCCATGCGAGCCTTGACCTTGACAACAACGGCATATTCGATCTCCGTATAACCGCCATTGACTATGCCAGGAACAACATCAACATGGGCGCGTTGCTCCGCTTCGAGCGCTACACGGCGATGTCCTTCCTGCCGGAGATGGAGGTCGTGCCTACCGGGGCGGCTACGGTTACGGGTCAGTCCCATTCCACCGTGATATTCTCCTCGCCCAACCCATACCCCTTTACCCTCCAGGCTCACTTCCAGGGCGGCAATATGTTCCGCTGGGAAGTCCTGGCGGAGCCTGCCCGTCGTGAAAGGAACGAGCGTTTTTTCCAGCGCCTCGACGAGCTTACCGTTCCCCATGTGCATAACGGTGTCCGCATCTGGACATCCAATGCCCATGCCGCACGGTTTCAGGTTATCGGCGGAGGAAGAACCGTACCGATCGAGCTTGGCAGCCCCGGGGAGGTCGTCGTTGCGGATATTCGCTGGGTTCGGGGCGAGGACAACATTTTCCGCCTTATAGTCGCCCGTCTTGAGGCCTAAGCGTCCAGACCGTGCCCCAGTACTATTTTGACCCCTTCGGCTGCGTCAAAAACCAGGTCGATGCGGAAAACATGATGGCCCAGCTCAACAGTGCAGGCTGGCTTTCCGTACAGGATGCGGAGGGTGCCGATCTCATCATCGTCAATTCATGCGGATTTATCGAGGATGCCAAACGGGAATCGATAGATGCGGTTATGGAGTGGCGAAGGCTTTACCCTGGCAAAAAAATCCTTCTTGCCGGCTGCCTTGCCCAGCGGTACTCGAAAGAGCTTGGCGAATCCCTGCCCGAAGCGGACGGTTTTTTCGGAACGGATGATATCACCAAGATTACCGCTGCCGTGAATTCCCTGGGCTTGGGTGGCGGCGAGCTTGGCTCTGGGCTTTTGACCGGGGATCGCCCGCTTTTGTCCCTGCCTGGTTCCGCCTACGTTAAAATCAGCGAGGGCTGCGACAACAACTGCAGCTACTGCGCCATTCCGCTAATCCGTGGGCCGCTGCGCTGCCGTGCCGTTCAGGATATCCTGGATGAATGCAGGGGGCTTTTGGCGAGGGGGGTGAAGGAACTGTGCATTA
>Ga0209755_10000553_pt1 | contig 67114 bp, 51 predicted proteins | sample TergutCo191P1_FD_187301 | JGI IMG/M metagenome (GOLD analysis project Ga0209755, IMG submission 187301) | Cornitermes sp. P1 segment gut microbial communities from Petit-Saut dam, French Guiana - Co191P1 (SPAdes) (version 2) | ecosystem: Host-associated > Arthropoda: Insects > Digestive system...
TAACTTTAAGGAGTTTTTATGTTATTTACAGCAGGTAAAACAGATTGTAAGCCATTGGAAGCAGGTTACAATGAAAAGCGGCTTGATGTGCTGAACGCCCACTTTCAGCGCCTCATTGATGACGGTGAAATTCAATGTTCAACCTATTGTCTTTCACGCAAGGGCAAAATTTTCGCGAACAACGGTGTCGGAAAAAAATCTTTCCGCCCGGAAGACAACACTCCGGTACAGCCTGATTCGGTGCGTTACATCGCTTCGATCACAAAAGTTTTCGCTACAGTCGCGTTTATGAAACTTGTCGAAGACGGTATTACGCGCCTTGATACTCCGGTCGGCGAAGTGCTGCCGCAGTTTAACACGCCTCCGTTTAACGGAGTAACGCCTTTTCAGCTATTGACTCATACTTCAGGAATGCACGCAGATGGCGGCTGTTTTGAGAATAAGTATCAAAGCAACTACTGGAGCATGATAGCTGACGCGTACAAACTCTGCGATGAAGAGAAGAAAAAGGATTTTGACTGGATCACAGCGGCGTTAAGCACAATAGGAAACGGCTTCAGAGTAAAACCGGATACCGAGTGGGCGTATAACAGTTTTGGTTTTGTCATTATCGGAGCGATGATTGAAAAACTCACCGGTATTCATGCGCACAAATACATCGAAGATAATATCTGCAAGCCTCTGGGAATGAAGGATACGTTTTTTGACACGACGCCGGAAAGAGCAAAACGTTATATTATTACCGATGAAGAAGGCGAAGTCTGGAATAATAAAATTATTAACGGAACTCTTAATGATGATGATCTTTGGATTGGAGACAAATTAAAGATTCCGTCAACAGGCGGCGGTCTTGAATCCACTGTTTACGATTTAAACATCTTCGGCAACATGGCGCTGTATAAGGGTACGTTAAACGGTACCAGAATCATCGGAAGAAAAGCCATTGAAAAATTGACAACCCGCGCATTATTCAACATTCCCAACTACACATGGGGCGCAAAAGAAACGGACAGAAGTTACGGAATCGGATTTGATATGCGTAATGGTCCTGCGTTTTCGCACTCAACCGGAACATTTATGCATGAAGGATCGGGCGCGTGTTCGCTTTACATCGATCCGCAGGAAGAATTTGTCGCCGCGTGGATTGTTCCGTTCGCGAAAGAAGGCTGGTTTAACAGAGCGCAATTCAGCGTGCAGAATGTAATATGGTCGGGTATTATATAAAGGCTAAGGAAAGAGTTAAAATAAATGTTACTAAATTTGATCAAACATAAAATTGATGTTTGCAAAGCCGTAGCGTTCGTCACCTACAAGGAATGGGGAGCTTACCGCACCCATTCCATGGTTTCGATTTTTGTAGGACCTGTTTATTTTATTGTTCAGTATTTTATCTGGACAGCTGTTTACGCGGGCTCAGGCTCCCTTAACGGAATTGAGCTTTCGCAGATGATCCGCTACTTCGGAGCGGTCGCGTTAATCGGTTATCTGACAATGGATTTTGCCGACTGGAATCTTGATATGCTGATACGAACAGGAAAATTTCTCACCTTCTCGCTGCGTCCGTTAAATCACCGCTTCTTCGCTTTCTCACAAAAGATCGGACACAGGACTCTCGGCTTTATCGTGGAATTTATTCCGTGCGTTTTAATTTTTACTTTGCTCTTTAAAATTGATATGCGTCCCGCGAATGTACCGTGGACAATTTTATCGATCATGCTTGCGTTTTTAATGAACTTCCTTGTCAATTATTGTCTTGGGATGGCATCGTTCTGGATTGTGCAGTCAGGCGGAATAAGAGCGGTTTATTCACTTGCAGGCAGCATATTTTCCGGTATGCTAATTCCCCTTGTGTTTTTCCCGAAATCATTGCAGGTAATTCAGTTTTTCCTGCCGTTTCAATATACATCCTATGTTCCTGCGATGGTTTTTCTGGGGTCTTATTCGTTAGGTGATATTCAAATATCAATTCCCCAAATAGTAGGAATGCAGGCAATCGCCGTTTTGATTGTGTTTTTTATTTCTGAACTGATGTATAAGGCGGCGATGAAACAGTTTACCGCGGTAGGCGCTTAAGCGGGGAGTGAATTAAATCTATGAAAAAATATTTAATTATTTACGCGGAGTGTATAAAAACTGCGGTCGCGCGGGAGCTCGCTTACCGGCTTAATTTTATTTTATCGTTTTTACTCACTCTAGGATTTAATATTTTATTTCCGCTTGTAACCATTCTTATTTACAGAGCCGGAGCCGCTTTCCCCGGATGGAATTTCTGGGAAGTGCTTTTAATGCAGTCTGTTTTTACTTTATCTAACGGAATCGCCTGCATCATGTTCAGCGGCGTGTTGTGGACAACGATGCAGCATATCCGCGAAGGCAGTTTTGAAATTGTTTTACTGCGCCCTGTCAATCCGCTTTTGTTTTTGATCGTTACCAATTTTGACACAGGAAGCGCAGGATTAATAATAGGCGGCGGTCTGTTGTTTGGTTTTTCTCTTGCCCATACAGGACTTGCTTCGTTAGCTGCAATTCCGCAGTTCCTGCTGCTGTTTGCGGCAGGCTTTGCCGTAATGGCTGGAATGCAGATGCTTATGGCGTCAACGTCATTCAAGTGGGTGGGAAATTCGCGCATACCGGAAATTTTTGACAGCGCGATGGCTTTTGGTAAATATCCTGCGACTATTTTTCCAAAGGCAGTGCAGGGAATAACGGCTTTTGTAATTCCTGTAAGCATGATTGGATTTTTTCCCGCAAGCGCGCTTTTGGGCAGGCTTGATTCGCGGGCTTTTATCGCGGTATTACCGTGTTTCTTGTTTATGATTTTGGGAATATGGCTGTATCAATATATGGTGCGCCTTTATGAAGGAGTAGGCGGATAATGTATGGAATGGGGAATAGAGAGTAGGGAATGTGAAAAGAGGAGTGAAGAATGAGTGAAAAAATTATTAAAGTGGAAAATTTAAGTAAAATATACACAACTTATAAACGCGGCAGTTCGTTACGCGAAACTGTGAAGAGTTTTTTTAAGCGCGAGAAGGTGATTGTAAAAGCTGTTGACGGCGTGTCCTTTGAGGTTGAGAAAGGTTCTGTCTGCGGAATACTCGGTCCGAATGGAGCGGGAAAATCCACCACGATTAAAATGCTCTGCGGAGCCCTTTATCCAACGGCAGGCGATATTCAGGCGATGGGCTATAAGCCTTATGCTGACCGCAAAAGGTATGTGCGCGAAATCGGAGCCGTGTTCGGACAGAGATCGCAGCTTGTGTGGGATATTCCGCCTGTTGACAGTTTTAACATGAACCGCGCGATTTACGGAATTTCAAGAGATGATTATAAATCGCGCCTTGATGAGTTATCCGCAATTTTTGAAATTGAAGAAGTAATGCACAAGCCCACCCGCGTTCTATCGCTCGGCGAACGGATGAAGTGTGAATTTATCATGGCGATGCTTCACAGCCCAAAAATTGTTTTTCTCGATGAGCCGACTATCGGGCTTGACGTGATCGCAAAAGGAAAAATCCGCGAATTTATTCAAAAGCTAAATAATTTTGGAACTACTTTTATTCTGACGACCCACGATCTTGAAGATGTAAAACAGCTTGCGGATCATGTTATCGTAATTAATCACGGCGTTAAAGTTTTTGATAATACCCTGCAAAATCTTCAGAGCAGCCTCGGTGATAAAAAAATTATCGAGCTTGTTTTGGAAAAGCCTTTTGACGCGGAAACTACCATGCTTTCGGACAGCGTAAGAATTCTTGAACAAAAATCACCGTTGGAAATCACTCTGGAAGTGGATGTGTCTAAAACCGCAATAGGCGATTTTATAGAAAATCTTTCCCGCAGGACGAATTTTTCCGATATCGCGGTCAAAGAACTGCCGATGGAAGAAATTATCACGCAGATTTACCGCGCAAAGTAATTTTTTAGAATTAGCCAGGTTAAAAAAAACTCAAAATATTAATTACATATTTAAGAATTTATGATAAAATGTTTTTATTGAGGATTTGGGTAAAAAGGGGCTTGTAAAAGGAGTTCTTATGTTCGGTAAACAGGAAGCTATACAAATGGTAAGGGAGAATATCCTGCCGTTTTGGCAAAACATGGCCGATGCGGAACATGGCGGTTTTTACGGCGAAGCTGATTTTTACGGCAAAATTAATAAAGTTGCAGATAAAGGCTGTATTTTAAATTCGCGGATTTTATGGACGTTTTCCGCGGCATACCGCCTCTTTAATGATGACGCTTACAAGGCTTATGCCGGACAGGCAAGGGATTTTTTATACGCCGCTTTTTTTGACAAAGAGCACGGCGGGCTTTACTGGCTTGTTGATAATACAGGCAGCCCTGTTCAAACCAGAAAACAATTTTATAACATAGCATTCGGTATTTACGCATTAAGCGAACATCATCTTGCTACAGGCGATCTGTCTTCGCTTGAATTGGCAGAGTCTCTTTATGATGTTATGGAAAAATACGGATATGATCCTGAGCAAGGCGGTTATATCGAAGCGTGCTCGCGCGACTGGAAAAACGCTGACGATTTTCGTCTTAGCCGAAAAGATTTAAACAGCCCCAAGTCGATGAATACAAACCTGCATGTTCTGGAAGCGTACACAACGCTGGCGATTGCAAGTAAAAATGAAAATGTAAAAAAGTCCCTGGAAAGTTTGTTGCGCGTAACTCTTGAAAAAATCATAAACAAAAAGTGGCACTTTGAGCTGTTTTTCGACATGAACTGGAACTCTCTGTCCAAAGAAGTTTCCTGGGGGCACGACATCGAAGGAAGCTGGCTGATTTACGAAGCCGCTCTTGCAGTTGGAAGTGAAGACCTCATCTTTCGCGTAAAAGACACCGCGATTGAAATTGCGAATAACATTTATTCAAAAGCTCTGGATTATAATAACGGCGGTTTTCTCAGCGGCTTAAATGAAAAAGGCAATGTTTTACAAAAAAAAGAATGGTGGCCTCAGGCGGAAGCTGTTGTCGGTTTTTATAACGCTTATTTGTTAACGGGCGGACAAAAATATTTAAACGCTTCATCCAGCATCTGGGAATATATAAAAAACTGTTTTTTGGACAGCGAGCGCGGCGAATGGCACAACGAACTTGATGACAGAAATGTACCGGATACAAAAATGCCTAAAGCCGGTTTCTGGAAATGTCCGTATCACAACGCAAGGGCGTGCTTCGAGATAATTCGAAGAAATTAAGCGGAAGTATTAAACCTAAAAGCCGCAGTTTAAATTTTTAAAGTCTGTAAGCGGTTAAATCAGGTAACTTATCAAGAGTGATTACAAGCGGATGATTGTACACTTTTTCCTTGTGCGGCTGAGGATTATAATATTCGCCTGTCCAGAAATTATCTTTGCGTGTCTCGCCTTCGGTAAAACGCATGTCGTTCCATGTCATGAAATAAGACCACATCATTTTTTCATTTAAACATTCGTCAGGATCAGGAAGTCTGTCGTTTTCAGATAACGCAACAATCTTGTCTTTTAAGGGAGCCATCGCGAGAGCTTTGTCATATTCAGGTTTCAGAGAGGAAACGTTTTCTTTGTAAAGATCAACTCCGACAATATCTACAGTATCGCTGTTCGGATACCACGCCGTATCTTCGCCGTTCCAGACCCAGATGAGGTTATCCAATTTTTTTTCGCAGGTAAAGTAATCATGCATAAATTCCCATAGCGCAATATACGGCGCCTTTCCGCTTGCTCCCCACCAGAACCAGCCGCCTGCCGCTTCATGCAAAGGCCGCCAGAGAACAGGAATATCTTTTTCTCTTAATATTTCCAAATGGGACGCGGCTTTATCAAGGTCTTCGGTTATAATTTTAAAATCTTCACATTCTCTGTCCAGATTATCGTTTTTCCATGGTATTCGAAAATTGGTTTTATCGGTGTAAAACGCGGTTTTTGATCCTGTGCGCCAGTGCCAGCAGAATGTAACAATGCCGTGAACATCATCACTGTTATCTAAAAGATCGATGCCGTTATTTTTTCCATTCCACCATTCAACAGCTTCTTCTATCTGTTCCATGCCGCCAAAAAACGGCGGATAATTATACGGAAGCTGTATAAGATCAAAACCTTTAAGGGCAGGATACTTTCCCGTATCGTTAAAAATACGCGTAATCATATCCATTTTTTTATTGGTTGTCCATGATGTATCCATCTGCCCTGAGATTATTCTTTTTCCGTACTCGTCAGAAAGAAAATTAAAAAGGCGGCTTGCGTTGGGTGATAATTTTTTCGTGTTTTCCATTAATTACTTCCGGCTTAAAACCAGATGACATGCGGACAGGGATGCAAGCTCAAAAACAAGCGTATTCTCCCTGCCCATTTTTCCAGAACCGGTTAATTTTATTTCCGGGCTTGATGCGTCAAAACCGAAACTTGTATAGGTTTTGTACGCGGTATCCGATTGTATGCTGATGGAAAAGCGTGCGGCGCTGTGCTGGTTTTTGTTCAACAAAATGATATGAAGAGTTCCGTCTTTTCCGGCGGAGGCGTAGACCGATGAATTTTCAATATTTCCGGTTGAAGATTTTACCAGCGTATCGCCGAATTTTCCGCCTTTGCCGTCATAATTGGTGTAAAGGTTTATGCCGGCAAGAGAGTATTCCAGATTGTCAGATAACGGCCATAAAGCCGCAAGATATACGCCCTGTTCTGCAAAGATGCCTAGTGTATCGGCTTGCGCGATGCCGCCTGAAATGTGACTTTCGTAACCGAAGTTGTACTCGGTAATGGACAATTTTGTTCCGGGATAATATTTTTCTATTGATGCGTTCAGTGCTGGCAGTATGGGTAAAAATCTAGAGAGCGACTGCGCGACCCAGCTTTTTTCGCGGTATGACCAATCCCACAATGTGCGGGTAGACTGAAATCTGGTGTGGATGCAATTTTCGTCATTGCCGCGGTCTTCGGTTACGCGGTGATCCTTCGCGCAGCGCGCTTCGGTGTAATAATGAACATCGAGTACGTCAAGCAGCCGCCGTCCGTTTTCTTCTTCAGCTTTTCTCATGCCGTCAAGATATGCGTCTATAAACCAAAGATATTTTTTTGAATAGTTATTTCTCCAGTCAGGAGCATCCTGAAAATTCACGTACGCGTTAACGCCGTACAGGGCAGGACCGAATATTTCAGCGTCTGGATCTAAATCTTTTACAACTGAAGAGAGCGAAATTGATTTTTCCAGTATTTCATCAACAGTTGGTTTTTCAGGATGAATGCGCGGATGCGTGGACGGCCACAGGGCAGGTTCGTTATCAAGTGAATAGCCGTTTATGCCTCCTGCGCCTGCCTTGCCGAAACGGTTAATTAAAAAGTTTATAAACTCATCCGAGTAAACAACTCCGTCGTTAAGATCGGGAACAAGCGACAATTCTCCGTTTTTACGATTTATTATTTTTGCGAACCGCGCAGAAGGCGCGGTCTCTTCCTGCGTAACGGTTCTTTTGTTGTCATTTGCGACGTATCCTGCCATGGGAAGAGTGATTACAGCGTACGCTCCGGCTCTTTTTACATTTTCCGCAAAGTCGGTTACAGTAATCGCAGGAATAGAGCCGTTTTTGCCGCGGGGAACCATATATTCATCATTAAAATTATGCCAGTCTTCTCCTGCGTTGGAAAGATTATTTTCCCAGTTGTAACCGGTTGTCCGGTTGCCGCCTAATCTGTATGCGCCTGCCGTAAATTTTTCTGCGTTAGGTGAAATATTTACGCCGTAAATATACGGAGAAACAGGTTTTGTGTCATTTGTATCAATGGTAATATTGATGTTAATCATATCAGACGATGTTTTATTTTCCCTGCACATAATCAAAACCGCCGTTAGTAGTATTATTATAAAAAATCTTTGTAAAACTTTTATTTTCATATATTTCATAAGTTTAAACCAGTGTAAATCCGTATGTAATTAAAAACTGAGCCGCTATATAAGTAATCATTACGGCAAAATAAATCTTCGCTCTGCGGAATGTTTTTAACGCAAGCAGCGTATCGGATGTTACAAAGCAAAGACTTCCCGCGAAAATCAATATTCCAAACAGTGAATTCTGCGCGAGGAAAACCTGCAAAGCAAAAACAGCCATTGTCAGGATTGTCGCTTCGTAGGCAATGACAGGGATTTTCATCTGCTTGCTTGGTCTTACAACCTTGTATGCGATAAAAGCAAAACAAGCGGCGACAATAAAACTAATTATTAATGCGATGATATTAAAAGGCTGAGTATATCCGTACATCGCGATTATGTAGCAAATGTGCCCTGTCAAAAAGCTTGCAAGCCCCAGTTTGAACCATTTAATGTTTGTGATCCTGACAAGAAGCACATCGCCTATCCACGCGAAAATCAGAGCTAAAACAACCGGCAGAAAAATATTGTCAGAGGCGGCAAAATAAATTGCCAGCAAAAGAGGCATTAGACAGCCTTTTAATATAAACTGGAAAAGACACGGTTTAAAAGCAAGGGTAATCAGATATACAATCGAGACAATTCCAAAAATTATTATAAAAATGATTTTTAATTCCATTTTATTCTCCTTTACCCGAACAACTCTATTATAATAATAATCCGATAATAAAAAATTTGCCATTGATTTAAATACTAATAAAGTTTTGTCCGGCATTAAAGAAGATTTTTTTTAATATTAAACATAATAGAGTTGTTCGATAACTTCAGTTATTGAACAACTTCCTTAAAAAATAGCATTTTTGTAGGGCTTTAGCCCGAAAAAATGCAGGACTTGTGAGACAACCAACCGGATTGTCTCACAAGTCCAATGTCCGCAAGTGCGGAATGACTGCTGTTACCCGCACTGGTTTTATTCAACTTTAAACCGTGATACTTCCTTAATTAAGATTGCGATACCTTCGCGGTTCTTGAGGCTGATTTCGTTAACCTGATTTACAGCGATGTTTATCTGATCCGCGCCGGATGCCATTTCATTCATGCCGGAAGTGATTTCCTGAGTCGCTTTTTCCAGATTCTGGCTTTCCTGAATTACTTCTTTTGCTCCGTCAAGCATTTCGTGAGAACCTGCCTGTACCTGTTTTGTAATGCCGTTTACATTGCTTATTCCTTCCAGTATCTGCTTGGAACCTTCGCCCTGTTCTTCCATCGCGCGGCGGATATTTTCTTCCTGTTCGGAGACGACTCTTACGTTCTCCTCAATTGCGTCAAACTTGCTTAATACGTTTTCTGTTGAACGGGTAATCTTATCAATAGACTCTTTTATCTTTTTAAGTACTGAACCGATGGTCTTTGACTGCTTGCTGGAATTTTCCGCCAGTTTGCGTATTTCATCGGCAACTACGGCGAAGCCCTTTCCCGCCTCGCCCGCGTGCGCCGCTTCAATTGCCGCATTCATCGAGAGCAGGTTTGTCTGCGCCGCGATATTGTTCATTACAGAGTTAATTTCCAAAAGACCTTCCGATTCCCGCGCTATTTCCTGAATGTCGGAGGATACTTCCTGCAGTCCGTTGCGTCCGACTTCCGATGAATCTGTCAAAGTCTTTACGTTGGCGCCGTTCTTGATGAGAGTATCTGTAACAGAGGCGATGTTGGCTACCATCTCTTCAATGGCTGCGGAAGCCTGCGATACATGCGAGGTTTGTCTTTCGATATTGCCGTTTAATTTATTGATATTTATCGTAACCTGTTCCATCGTCGCGTTTGTTTCTGTTACGCTGGCGCTCTGATTTATTATCCTGCCTTTTATGCTTTGAATGTTGGCTGTTATTTCGTTTACAGCCGCGGCAGTTTCATTCATGTTACTCGCAAGATCATTTCCTATGCCTGATAATATATTCGCTTCGTTTTTGATTATTACAATTAATTGTCTTATTTTTTCTATTGTCTGATTGAAATAACGCGACAGCTCGGTAATTTCATCTTTTCCTTTTTCCTTAATGCTGACTGTAAGATCGCCTTCGCCCTGCGCGATATCTTGTAATGTTTTGGCGACGTTTACGACAGGCATCATTGTAAAATGAAGGACAATGTAAATTATTACCGCTACCGCTATGGCGATTATCAGCGCAAGTACGATGGTCAGAAAGGTTAAATGATTAACTTCGGATAATATATGTTCTTCGCTCACTCCAACCATTACAGCCCAGTATTGATCTGAATTGCCAATCTCCAGGGGAGAAAAGAAAGTGTGCAGATGCGTATTTAATGCCGCAGAATGGGAATCAGTGCGAAAATCCTTTCCGGCTCTAACATTCGTCAGCGCAGGCTGTAAATCATCGCCTAAAAACAACTCTGTATCCATCATGTTTTTTCCGATCCGGTCCGGAAATGAGTGCGCCAAAATAAATCCCGTACCTGTATAAATCCCCATTACCGCTATTTCATCGTGTGTTCTGACTGTTTCTTCTATCAGCGGCTGCATTTGATCTGTGTACAACAATAAACCGACAGCTCCTACAACCTCATTGGTACGCGCGGATATGACAGGAACCATATATCTGAGTATATATTTGCCGTCTCTGAATAAGGGAGGATCTACACGATCCTTTGGATTTCTGGCATTGACAGTGCTTATATACGCGATTGTGGCGTCTACATCGGTTGTAGCGCGCACAGTTATCTTACCGCTTTCTCTTGTATAAGCTGTCGCGTATTGCCCTGTGGCGGTAGAACCTGCCCTGTTAATCATTTGGGCATCCATACCGTCTATGGCATCTGGTTTCCATACAGTATAAAGCTGTAAATATTCAGGTCTTGCCTCAATTACGCCTTTTAGTACAGCGTCATATATATTACGCCGATCCGCCTGATCAATATCCTGATAATCAGCCATTATTTCCGCTATGGTGTTCAGCATTGAGAAACGGCTGTCCTGCCGCCCTTTCCAGAATTCAGCTTTTTCGCCGGACAGATACTCAATTACTTTTATGTTCAGATCGGTAGCGATTGTAGACGCTGCGCTAAGTAAAATAATGGAGACTATTGCAATAACAGCAATCAAAATGGCAATTACCATTATACTCAATTTAAATTTTAATTTCATTTTCCTTCCTCCTGATTTTTGGAAAAATATTTTAAATTTTAGTATTTTTTTAACAAATGCATAGAATTGAACAAAAAATAAAAGATACTAATACAAAAATACGGTAAAATTTGCTCGTAACAAACTCTGTTTTTTATCATAATCTACCATATTGCATTTTGTCAATTTGTATTTTGTCAATTATTTGTGTATTTAATTATTTGACCTGTTGCCTTTTTATTTTCTTTTTGTTATAGTTAAGTTAACGACCGTTCGTAAACTGTAATAAACAAACGAAGGCAGTCTTGGTTTGTCTGTTACTTATGCGGCGAATCTTTGTGAAATAGTTAATTTGGGTTGGAAAAAGAGATATAAGTGACAAGGAATGAAATCATAAACGCGGCTTTTAAAGTTTGGGGCCGCAATTATTACAGGAAAACAAGTCTCTCGCAGCTTGCCTGCGAACTCAAGGTGAGTAAACCTGCTCTCTACCGCCATTTTGTAAATAAGCAGGCTCTGACATCAGCGATGACAGAGCGTTTTCTGGATGATTTTGCGGAATCCATCAAAGCTGATATTGATAATGCCCACACAATGGAGTCAGATGACGGAATTTCCGCCATAATCGGGAGCATATCAGAATTTTTTGGCAAAAATGTCTATGCGCTGATTTTTTCTTTAATGAGTTTTTACGACCGGAACATGGACGGATTTAATATTGTTGAGCACTTAAAGACCCGCGGCGTAGATATGACCACTCTTCAGCAGGTTATCAGTAAAAAATATGAAGTAAAGCCTTCTATAATAAGGCTGATATTCGCCTCGCTTACTTTTTATATGTCTCATTTTCACATGACAAATGATTCTTTAAAAAAACCTCCTTCGGCTGAAAATATTCAAAAAGTTAAATTGATGATATGCGATATTGTAAAATACGGGCTGGTGCTGACTGCCGAAAAAGCCGCGTCTTTTAAAGTTCCGGTTTTTGATAATCTCGAAAAACTCCTCGATGGAATGACGCTTAACACTCCGGAGCCTTTTTTTAAAGCTGTAGCCGAAGCTGTAGCCGAAGCGGGACCGTGGGATGTTTCCTTGGATATGGTCGCTAAAAAACTTGGAATGAGCAAGAGCAGTCTTTACGGGCATTTTAAGAACAGGAAGGATATGCTTCGCCGCCTTTTTATTACCGAGTTTAAACGGATTATCGAATTTGCCCGGCGGGCAATCAGTTTATCTTCGAATACCGCAGAACAGCTTTACCTTGGAATACTGTCAATTTCTGTTTATCTTCGTTCGCGTCCGGAAATTCTTATCGCGATGGACTGGATTCGTACGCGCAAGCTGAATTTCGGCAAACCCGATAAAAATCTGGAGATTTTCAGGCTTTTTGAAGATGTCGAAATTGAGCCGCTTCGTAATGCCGGCGATGATGAAAAACGCCGCGCTTCTCACTGGATTATGTTTTTATTGATAAATATTTTAACGCATCCTGAGAGCGAGTTTCCGGCAAAGGAAACGGACAAAAATGTTCAGAATGATTGCATCAGATCTTTATATAATTTTATAATTTTTGGTCTTGGAGGCTTTGTAAGATGAATGGAAAAAACAGATTAGCCTGGGAACACCGCTTTAAGGGCGGCGCTCTTGTTGTCTTGATAAGTTTAGCGATGATGCTGTTATCTGCAAATTTGCAGGCGCAAAACGCACCGGCTCCATTGCGGCTTTCTCCCGAGCAGGCAGTTGAGCTTGCCGTAAAAAACAATCTCGGACTTGAATCATCGCGAATAGGTCTGGAAACAAGAAGACGCGCTTCGAATTTATCTTGGAATCAGTTTTTACCGACAGTTGATCTCGGAACCGCTCTGCTTCGCTTAAACAAAGCGCCGGAAGCAGTAACAATGCCTTTAGGTAGTTTGAATGCTTTGTTTCCACCGGGTATGGCTCCATTTCAAGATATTGTAATGGGCGGCGGTTCACAGTGGCGCATGGCAGGTTCTGTAACATTATCAATCAATTTTAATTACGCGATGCTTGAAGAAATGAAAAAACTCAAGCTTGATTTTGAAAAAGGTCTTATCAGTTTTGAGAAAGCGAAAGTACAGCTTGAGCGCGATGTGCGAAAGACGTATCATAACATGCTTCTGTTACAGGAAAATATATCTTTATTGCGCGGCAGTTTTCAAAATGTGGAACGTCAGGTGCAAATGGCGCAGGCAAATTACAATGCGGGTCTGACGCCCGAACTGACTTTGTTGCAGGCCCGCGTAGCAAGAGAAAATATGCGTCCTGTTATCGATCAGGTGGAAAGCGGATATAAACTTTCCATGGCGCAGCTTGCCATGTATCTGGGTCTTGATTATAACGCCGCCATTGAGCTGATACCCATTGCGGGAAATAATGAATTTATTTCTTTTGATGTCGCGCAGATGATTTCGCAGGCGGCTTCAGGAAAACCGGAAATCAGGGAGCTAAGGCAGGATATTCTTTCATTAAACAGCGTCAGGAAATCAACATTTTACAGGATATATACTCCTACTGTTTCATTATCATGGAACGCCGATCCTACTTTTAACGGAGACCCGTGGCGCGATTCATGGTTCGATTTTTCCAGATGGAAACAATCGCAGGGTATGTTTAGAATTTCTGTTGGTATGCGTTTAAATGGTTTAATTCCAATCGGCACTGAAAAACAGGGATTAAGAACCATTGACGATCAAATTAGGATGGCAAACATCGGTCTTGCGCAGCTTATCCGCGGCACAGAAATTGAAATTTACAATATTGTGCTTTCGCTTGACAGAACCAACACAAACGCGCGCGCGTTGGCGCAGACAGTCGCGTTAGCTGAACAGTCATACCGCCTGACAGAGCAGGCATACAGGGCGGGCTTGCAGGATTATTTTCAGGTTCAAAACGCGGAGCAGTCTTTAAGGCAGGCGCGCGTTCAATTGCTTGAACAGCAGTTTACTTATCTTAACGGTTTAATAGACCTTGAATACGCAATAGGCGTTCCCTTCGGGACGTTATCAACAAGGAGCGAACGATGAAAAAAGTTTTAATATTGTTATTGGCTGTGTTTGCGCTGTCTGCCTGTGAATCAAATGAAAACAGCACCGAACATGAGAATATTATTCCCGTGTTTGCGGTAAACACAATTTTAACTACAGAAGGGCATATACAGGATTATATTACTTTTTCCGGAGATATTGTCGCTGGCTCCTCTGTTGATGTATATTCCGAAGCGGTCGGCAGAGTAACGGAAATTTATGTAACAGTAGGAAGAAGGGTAAACAGGGGCGACCTGATTGCCGCTGTCGATCCTTCGCGCCCGGGTATGACATTCAGACCGAATGTCGCGACGGCTCCCATAAGCGGAACTGTCGTCATGGTACCTGCGCAGATCGGAATGACTGTCAGTCAGGCGGTGCCGCTTGTGCGCATAACGGGCGGAAGCGGAATGGAAATAAAATTAAGCGTGGCCGAACGTTTTATTTCCAGAATGGCGCTGAATCAGCCGTGCGAAGTTACTCTTGACGCGTGGCCCGGAGAGATTTTTTACGGCAGCGTCAGCGAAGTTTCTCCGACTGTTGATCTTGCTTCCAGAACGATGGAAGTGCGCGTAAATGTAAGAGATACCGGATCAAAATTAAAAGCCGGAATGTTTGCGAAAGTGCGCGTTATTACGGAGCGCAAGAACAATATCGTTAAAATACCGGCGACGGCGGTTATAAACAGATTCGGCGAGCAGTATGTTTATGTTGTTGAGAAAGCCGAGTTTGAAGTTACTGAAACTGTTAAAAAAGAAACCGCGGAAGAGTCCGGAAATTTTATTCAAAGGCTTTTTAAGAGAATAAGCAAAGAAGAAGCAGTCGAAGAAGTTCCAGAAGTAAAGACCGAAATTAAGGAATTCTTTATTGTTAAAAAAAGAATCATAACGCCCGGCATTCTTATAGACGGAATTATGGAAGTTGTAAGCGGTCTTGCGCCTGACGAAGAAATTGTAATCAGGGGACAGACACTGCTTGATGACGGTTCAAGGGTAAATGTTATTGAGCGCGTAACGCCATTAGGCGCGGCAGGCAGCGGCGCAAATTAAGATGACGGAGCAATTATGAGCATGGTTAAAACGGTCGTCTCGCGGCCGACAACGGTTTTTATTATTTTCGCACTTTTAATCGGACTGGGAATTTTCGGAATGATAAATCTTCCCATCGATCTGTATCCTGAAATAAGCCTTCCGATTATGGCAGTGTATACCTCTTATTCCGGGGCAGGTCCTGAAGAAGTTGAAAGGTCTGTTACGCGCCTTTTGGAAGCCACTTTATCCAGCGTTTCAGGCATGGATACAATTACATCGATATCAAGCAAAGGGTTAAGTTTGCTTATTATACAGTTCAGCTACGGCACTGACCTTTCCGAGGCTACAAACTCAATCCGCGATTATCTTGATCGAATCAGAAATTATTTTCCGTCAGGAGTCCAGTCGCCCGTCATTTTTAAAGCCGATCCTTCCATGATGCCGATCATGCAGTTCATGGTTACTTCGGATAAGCGCACGCCGGAAGAGTTACGCGAAATTGCGGAGGATACGATTGTTCCGCGCATTGAACAGACGCCGGGCATTTCTACCGCTTCTGTAAGCGGCGGAAGGGAAAAAATAATCCGCGTAGAAATTCCTCAAAGCCGCCTTGAAGCGTACGGACTTACCATTACGCAGATTCAGCAGATGCTTGCCATCCAGAACATGCAGACAGCGGCAGGATCGATAGTAGACGGCGGAATTTCCTATCTTCTTACAACGATGGGCGAATATACGTCAATAGACGAAATAAAAAACACGGTTATTAATTACAAGGGCGGAGGTTATGTGGGCGGACAGATAGAAATGCCGCGCCAGATATATCTTCGCGATCTTGCCGATGTTTATGAAGGTTACCGCGATGAAAGCTCTATGGTTTATGTAAACGGTCAGTCGGCTGTTACGCTTTCGGTATCAAAACAAACCGGAAAAAATTCCGTGCAGACAGCGAAAGATCTGCGCGTTAGAATGTCAAGGCTGTCGCGCGAACTGCCCACGGATATAAAGGTAACAGAGCTTTTTAATACCACCGATATAATAGAAAATTCATTAAACCAGGTTACATCAACCGCATTATGGGGCGCGGTTCTTGCGATATTTACCCTCTTTATATTTCTGCGTTCCGGCAAGCCCACAATAATCATCGGCTTGAGTATTCCAATATCTGTTATTATTACAATGCTGCTTATGTACTTCGCAGGACTGACTCTCAACCTTATGACAATGGCTGGACTTGTCCTTGGAATAGGAATGTTGATCGATAATTCAATCGTTATCCTGGAGAATATTTATCATTACCGCGAAAAAGGAGCAAAACTGAAAACAGCTTCCGTTTTGGGAACTTCGGAGATGATAGTCGCCATTACCGCTTCCACTCTTACGACAATCTGCGTTTTTGCTCCGATGATTATGTTCCAGGGGCTTCTGGAAATGGCAGGAGAGCTTTTCTCTGGTCTTGCGTTTACAGTTGTTATATCGCTTGGCATATCTCTTTTTACGGCTATCTTCCTTGTGCCGGTTCTTTGCAGCCACTATCTGCCCATCGTTACGCGAAAACAGGTTCCGCTTAAGGGCGTGCTGGCAGCTGTCGACGGTATATTTGACAAATTTTTTAAATGGCTGGATACAAAGTACAAGAATGCAGTCAAAAGAGTTTTAAAACATAAACTTATTGTTGTTCTTTTTCTCGCTGTTTTACTGGTTGTCAGCGTCTTTTTAATTCCTGTTATCGGCTGGGAATTAATGCCGCAGCAGGAGAGTGATAATGTCAGCATAACGGCGACTCTTCCAATCGGAACCACGCTGCAGGAAACCGAAGCTGTCTTAAAACAGCTTCAGCTGATTGTTGAACGTGAAATTAAAGGTTATGAAAGACTGACGCTCAGCGCAGGCGGCGGCGGAATTATGTCGTTAGGTGCAAGCGCGAGCCATTCGGGCTCTCTTCGCATCAGTCTTCCAGAATACTCAGAACGGATTGAAAGCGCAAATGAGATTCAAACCATTCTGGAACCGTACCTTAATCAATTCCCCGGCGTTATATTTTCTTTCGGCGGCGGCGGTTTAAGTATGAATATGCTAGGCGGCAGCAGCATTGACATTACCCTGCGCACAGACGATCTTGTAAAAGGCAAAGCAATTGCGGAGAGAATTTCCGCACTGTTAAAAGAGAGGCTTGCCGATTATGTAACAGAACCTACAATTGATTTAACGGACGGACTGCCGCAATACGAAATAATTATTGATCGCGAAAAAATGTACGCGCTTGGACTTAACACATATCAGGTCGGCAATGAAATTAAAGCCGCCGTAGACGGCGTTACGGCTACGAGGTATAAAACCGGCGGCAAGGATTACGATGTAATACTGGTGCTTTCGGAAGCGGACAGAAATACTCTGCCTGCACTTGATCATATTTTTATTAACAGCCAGATGGCGGGAAGAGTTCCGCTTTCCAACTTTGTTCAATATCAGCAGGGAACAGGACCCATGTCCATCAACCGCGAAAATCAAAGCCGTGTTATTAATGTTTCCGCAAGGGCAAGACCCGGAGTGCGGACAAATCACCTGCAGGATATGGTTGTCGAGCTTGTAAGGGCGGAAATTCCTGTTGAAGACGACGTAACAATTGAATACGGCGGTGCCAACGCTCAAATGATTCGAATGATGAGCCGTTTTATATTGATATGTATCGTTGCGGTTTTCCTTGTTTTCGGAATTATGGCAAGCCTCTTTGAATCGTTCCGCTCTCCGTTCATCATCATCCTGACAATCCCGTTATCTGTCATTGGAATTGTGGCGATATACTTAATTACAAACACAATCTTTAACATGCTTACGGCAGTAGGACTTTTGGTTTTGATCGGCATCATTACAAATAACGGAATCATTCTTGTTGATTACACAAACCTTCTTCGCAAAAGAGGTTACGCGCTAAATGACGCGATTATCGAAGCCGCTCGAAGCCGTCTCCGCCCGATATTGATGACAACTGTAACGACGGTTTTGGGACTTGTACCGATGGCATTTTTCCCAGGCGAAGGAACGGAACTTGTCGCGCCGATCGGCAAGACAGTTCTCGGCGGTCTTTCTTTCGGCACATTGATGACGTTGTTTTTAATGCCTGTAATGTACGCCGTTATTCACAAAAATTCCGATAAACGCGCCGCCAAAGCTCAGGAAGCGCGCGACAGGATTGCCGCCGGCGAAGGACGCGCCAAAGCGCAGGTAAAGCAGCCTGAGAAAATTTCAGCTAACACGGACGAGCAATGAAAATGGAGGTTAGAATGAAACAACGTTTCATTTTCGATTTAAGTGTGCAGCCATCCGGCTGTACTGTGTGGAGGTTAGAATAAAACTGCGTTTTATTTTCGATTTTAAAGTGCAGCCATCCGGCTGCACTAGAGGAGGTTAGAATGATCCGAATAGAAATTATCGCCAACCGTTCGGTAGAAGAAAATATTCTGGAATCTCTTGTAAAAGAGGAAGCCGGAAAATTCTACACAAAGATTCCAAACGTTTACGGAGTAGGAGCCTGCGGTCCCCGCATGGGAGACGCCGTATGGCCGGAAGAAAATTTCGCGCTTGTAATCTGGTGCGAAGACGATGAAGCCAGGCGCATAAAAAAAGCAATCACGTCAGTCAAGGAAAAATTTCCAGGAGAAGGAATTAAGCTGTTTGGAATTTAAATTTACGGCGGCTTTCCCAAACCTGAAGTTTTGGAAAAGCCTCAATTACTGATTAATTTCCGCGTCCATTTTTATTTGCATGTTTGTCATAAGATACTTTCTGATTTTCGCGCGGGTTTCTGATTCAACGCGCTGGGTGAAGATCATCACGTAGATTCTTTCGCCCTGCTCTTCGCGGGAGCCGAAGACTACTCCGTCAACATTAAGCAGCGTGGATTGAAGCCTTATTTGGATGCCTTTATGAAGCGAATTTTTGGCGAGATTGGGATCGCGTTCAAAAACACAGGAAAAGCCTACAACGCTTATATCCCGCAAAACGCCGTTTATAAATTCTCCGTTAAGAGGCATGTTAATTGTCGTGTTTGCTTCCCTGTCGAGCGCCGCTCGTAGATATTTGCGTCTGCCTTTCGCTTCCATTTTTTCAAGGTACTCAATAATTTTTTCCGGAGCCTTGTGCATATCGTGTTTTAATCCGAAATATCCGCAGGTTATCTTAAGCTTGTCTAGGTATTTATTTTTTACTTCTTCATCGTTATTGGCGGTAAAAATTCCTATTCCAACTTTAGGCCGGGTGTTTTGAATGGTTACGATAAATTTTTCCCATTCAGGCTCCGGTATCTTATCATCAAGATTTATATAAACAATCGCGTCTTCATATTTTTGTAATGCGCGTAACAAACGCATGTGATCTTTTGCGGCATATACTTCATATTCCTGCTGCCCCAGTTCAGAGATGACCTGATTTTGTATCGAGCCGGTTGGGTAGAGGAAAAATATTTTTTTTCCGGTAATTGCCGGAGCTGCTTCATCGCTCATTTATTTTACGCTTACCAGTTCCATTTCAAAAATTAAAAAACTGTTGGCTGGAATGACGCCGCTGACCGCCCTGTCTCCGTAAGCTAGTTCCGGCGGTATAATTACAAGACGTTTTTCTCCAGCCTTCATGTCCATAATTGTTTCATCCCATCCTTCAATTACCCTGCCGGTTCCTGCCGCGAATTCAATCGGCGTACCTCTCAGATTAGAATCATCAAAGACAAAACCGTCAAGCAGCCTGCCGGAATAATTTACGCTTACTGTACTGCCCTGCGCGGGTTTTTCACCTGTCCCTTCTTTTTGTATTATATAACGAATTCCTGAAGATGTCTGCTTTGTGCCCGGGTATTCTGATTCAATCAGTTTGATATCTTCCTGACGCTTGTTTTGCAGTTTATTACTTTCTGCCGATGTTGCCTGCGCAAGTAATTTGTCAAAAGTTTCCTGATCAGCTTTGAATGCAGAGACTTCCGCTCCGTTGCGAATTATCGTTATTTTTTGAATTTTATCGCCTTGTCTTGTTGTATTTACAACATTTTGACCTTTGACAACATTACCAAAGACAGTGTGTTTTCCGTCCAGATGCGGAGTTGGAACAATGGTGATAAAAAACTGGCTGCCGTTTGTTCCCGGTCCCGCGTTTGCCATTGAAAGAATACCCGGTCTGTCATGTTTCAGCGCGGCGTTAAATTCATCTGGAAAACGGTAACCCGGTCCGCCTGAGCCTGTCCCAAGCGGGCATCCTCCCTGTATCATAAAATCCTGCCCGTCTCCGTTCGAAACTGAAATAACGCGGTGAAACGTCAAACCGTCATAAAAACCTTTTCCCCTTGCCGCATCCATTTTGCCTTCCGCCAAAGCCACAAAATTACAAACAGTAAGAGGGGCGCGCTGATACTCAAGACGCACAATAAATACTCCGCGGTTTGTTTCAATCTGCGCAAAAAGCCCGTCACCCAAATTTGACGCGCCGCTTGAGCTGTCCTTATCAGTTAATGTTTTTGTTGTTATACCTGCGCCCACAATAATTATTACTCCTATCAATGTAAAAATCAGTAATTTATTCTTCTTCTTTTGTTCCTTCTTTTTCTTATTTTTTTTCATTAAAATATTGTAATATATAATTGTATTATAGGCTAGGAGTTAATTTCGCGCCTGCATTGACATTAATTAATTATTCCTCCTATATTGATACAATGAGTGAGTACCTGATAACAGGCGGTGTTCCCCTAAATGGAACGATAAGGGTCAGCGGAAACAAAAACGCGGCTCTTCCCTGTATTGCCGCAGCGCTTTTAACCGACGAGCCGGTTATTTTACGGAATATTCCTGATATCGAAGACGTTCATGTAATGCTTGATGTCTTTATATCACTTGGCGGCGAAGTTGAATCGCTGCAAAACAATGTTTTTAAACTTTTTTTAAGGGATATTAAATCCTGCGAAATACAAAAGGAAGACGCTGTAAAAATCAGGGCATCGATACTTTTTGCGGGTCCTCTTCTTGCGCGCGCCGGAAAAGTTGTTCTTCCGCCTCCAGGAGGCGATGTTATCGGAAGAAGGCGGCTGGATACCCATTTTTTGGCGCTCACGGAGCTTGGCTCCAAAGTAAAAACCGGCGAAAATTTTACATTTACAGCCAAAGAGCTTAAAGGCGCGGATATTTTTCTTGATGAAGCTTCTGTAACGGCGACAGAAAACGCAGTCATGGCGGCTGTTCTTGCAAAAGGAAAAACCGTTTTAACAAACGCGGCAAGCGAGCCTCATGTGCAGGATCTGTGCAACATGCTTGTATTGATGGGCGCAAAGATTGAAGGAATCGGCTCCAATATTTTAAGGATCGACGGAGTAAAAAAACTTTCCGGCTGCGAATTCGAAATCGGCCCTGATTTTATGGAGGTAGGCTCCTTTATCGGTCTTGCCGCCGTAACCGGAGGAGACCTGCACATACAGGGCGCGCGTCCTTCCGACCTTCGCCCCGCAAAAGTCGCCTTCGGAAAACTCGGAATTTTCTGGGCTCACGAAGGAGATGTAATCCATGTGCCGAAAAAACAAAGCATGGAAGTAAATCACGATCTCGGCGGAATGATCCCAAAAATTGACGACGCTCCCTGGCCCGGATTTCCTCCTGATTTATTAAGCATTATAATAGTTACCGCAACGCAGATAAAAGGAACAGTTTTAGTCCACGAAAAAATGTACGAATCGCGCATGTTTTTTGTCGACAAACTGATCGGCATGGGCGCGCGGATTGTTTTATGCGATCCTCACCGCGCGGTAATTTCGGGACCCGCGAAACTTCACGGCTCCGAGCTGATCAGCCCGGATGTCCGCGCCGGAATGGCAATGCTTATCGCCACGATGTGCGCCGAAGGCAAGAGCGTTATACGCAATGTCTACCAGATTGAACGAGGATACGAGCGTCTTGCCGAAAGGCTTTCGAGTCTCGGCGCGGATATTAAAAGGGTGGAGTAGTCCCTGAAAACAGTATCAAGCCCGCAAATGCGGGAAATCGAGCAAATTGCGGTAAAAGAGTTGGGAATCCCGTCCATTATTCTTATGGAAAACGCGGCGATTCGCACCGCTGAACACTGTATAAAAAAACTAAATGAATTTGACAATCCCCGCGCTTTGATAGTCTGCGGACAAGGCAATAACGGCGGCGACGGATTTGCAATCGCCCGTCATCTGCGCGTTAAAGGAATTGATACCAATGTAATTTTCACAGGTGATATAAAGACCGCGCAAAACCAGACAAGCGGCGCGGCGGTAAACCTTGCCGCCGTTCAAAAACTTGGAATTCCGGTAATATCAGATTATTCAGAAATAAATTTTAAAAATTACGATTTAATTGTAGACGCGATATTCGGCACAGGACTTACGCGCGATGCTGAAGGAATTTATAAAAATTTAATCGACGCGATTAACAACTGCGCCAAATATGTAATCTCTGTTGATATTCCTTCCGGTCTTCACTCTGATACAGGGCGTATTATGGGATCCGCTGTAAAAGCGTCGGAAACTGTTACCTTTGGTTTTCCAAAGACAGGTCTTTTTCTGTATCCTGGCGCGGAGTATGCCGGAAAAATTCATATAGAGGATATTTCAATTCCCGGTACGTTAATCGAAAGAGTAGAAACAAAAACAAATGTTCTTACGGAAAGCGAAGCGGTAAAACTGCTTCCCGTTAGAAAGCGGCGTTCAAACAAGGGCAGTTTCGGCAAGGTATTGGTTTTTGCGGGTTCAAATGAAATGCCTGGAGCCGCTTCTCTGTCATGTTCCGCCGCGTACATGACTGGCTGCGGACTTGTCTGCGCGTGCGTTACGCAAAAGACCGCGTCTGTGATACACCGCTGGCAGCGTGAAATTGTTACGCGCATAACTCCTGAGAAAAACGGCATGTACTGTAAGGAATCTTTAAGGAATTTGTCAGACGAAATAAAAAACGCAAGCGTAATTATAGCCGGTCCCGGCATTGGAAGAAGCGATGATGTATCGGAATTTGTTTTTGAACTTTTGAACATGGCGCAGGTTCCGGTTGTGCTGGACGCGGACGCTCTTTTCGCAGTTTCAGAAAACGTAAATATTTTAAAAACTTTAAAGTCGCCGTGTGTAATCACGCCTCATCCGGGAGAGATGAGCAGGCTTACTTCTCTTTCTGTTCCCGAAATACTGGATGATATAACCGGCGCGGCGGAAAAGTTTGCAAAAGATTATAATGTTGTAACTCTTTTAAAAGACGCGCACACTGTAATCGCATCTCCCGGCGGCGCTGTTAATATCAACATAACCGGAAACAGCTCTCTTTCAAAAGCAGGCACTGGCGATGTGCTGACAGGAATGATTGCTGGTTTCATCGCACAAAGTGCAGCGAAGCTTTCCGTGCTAGACTTGGATGTTTTTACCGCAAGTATTCTTGGCGCGTATTTTCACGGAAAGGCAGGCGAGGCTGCGTGTTTGAAAAAATCGCACTACAGCGTTACAGCTTCGGATGTTATCGATCAAATTCCTGTTGTAATGAAAAAATAATTAAGTTTAAATAAGTGCGGGAGGATATCATGGACTTTCTTACGCTTGGCGCTTTTACGGTTCTTTTTTTACTTGTTATTCTGATTCTTGTTAAATTGTATTCAAGCAAACAGGTTGATAATACCGCGCAGATTATAGATTTACGAAATCAGCTTGACGATCTAAAAACAAAGCAGCTGGAAAGCCAGCAAGCCTCTCTTACAAGCCAGCAAAAACTTTTAACGGATACCCAGAATGTTTTAAACAATCAGTTGCAGCAAATGAGTAACATTATGAATCAGAGGCTTAACGACGCGCAAAACAGCATTACAAAACAGCTGTCAGGATCAAATCAGATAATCGGAGATATACACAATAAACTGGGAACGCTGGAAACCACCGCAAAAAATATTCAGGATATCGGAAAAAATATTTCATCTCTACAGGATATTCTACAGGCTCCCAAGCTGCGCGGAAATCTCGGCGAGTATCTTCTGGAAGAGCTGCTTAAACAAATTTTTCCGGGCGCGAATTACGAAACCAAATACAGCTTTAAAAACGGCACCCAGGTTGACGCGGCTATCAAGCTGGGAGGATACATTGTTCCGGTTGATTCCAAATTTCCGCTTGAAAGCTATCAGAGATTTATAGAAACAGATGATGAAGAAAACAAAAAAACATTTAAAAAAGAATTTATCGCAAGCGTAAAAAAACGCATCGATGAAACATCCAAATATATAAATCCAGCCGAAGGAACTTTTGATTTCGCGATGATGTACATACCCGCGGAAAATGTTTTTTATGAAGCTGTTATAAATGATTCTTTTACAAACAAGGAATATGAGCTTTTAAATTACGCGATGGCAAAACATGTAATACCGGTTTCGCCTAACAGTTTTTATGCGTATTTGATGGCGCTTGTTTTCGGTCTTAAAGGGTTAAAAATCGAGCAGGAAGCCAAAACAATCCTGGGAGAGATTTCCCAGATACAGGACAGGTTCGGAAAATTTTACGCCGACTACAGCCTTGTCGGCAGACATATAAATAATGCGCTTGGAAAATTCAATGATTCTGCGAAAGGCGCGGAAAAATTAAACGACAGGATTAACGGCATTACGGGGCAGAAGACCGAGCTGCTTGAAGGTTAGCTGCCCAGCAAACCGACAATCGCCGGAAATGAAATAAAATTGCCGATCGCGCCGCCTAAAGTTGAAAGAAAAAATATTAAAAGCGCTCTTGTTATTCTGTTACGGTAAACGCCTTTTATGCTTGTAGTGTCCTCCGCCATGTTTTGAACATCCGAGACGCGCGGTTTGTAAAATGCTATCTGAACAAGACCGGAAAATAATCCTACGCCGATTAGCGGATTTAGCGTTGCGACAGGCGCGCCCAAAAATGAAACAAGAATCGCTAGCGGATGGGCGAGCGCGACAAGAGAGCCAAACGCGGAAAGAGAGCCGTTCCACAAAACCCACCGGAATATCATTTCGAGCCCTATATCCGTTCCCTTGCCGATAAAGCCGACCGCTATTAACGCGATAATTGCGGCGGGAATAATAAAACCTGCGGCTTTGGAAAGAAAAGTTTTTGGAGGAACCACGTCAATATCGCTGACATCAGTTGTCTCTTCGCCGCGGCTTAGTTTTTCCAAATGAGATATCATTCCCTGCATGTGTCCGGCTCCGACTACGGCAACTGTCTTTTTTACAGGCGCGGCGCCGTTAGCTGAAGATTCCCAGATTTTGGCGGCAAGGTAGCGGTCTCTTTCGTCGATTAAAGCTGTTTTTATTCCGGGAAGATAATCCGCAAGCTCGTTCATCATGCCGTCCATTTCGTTTGAGGTTTTTAAATTTTCAATTTCCTGCTCGTTTAATTTTTCCTTTGTAAAAGCCGAGGCTAAAAGGCTTGCCATTAATTTGGATTTGCTCCAGAAACCGCAGCGCGCCCATGCGCGGCGCAGCGTTGTATGAATCTCCCTATCGCAAAGGCTGTACGGGATTCCCAGTTCTGCGGCGGTTTCTACCGCTGTTTTCATTTCTTCGCCAGGTTTAACGCCCAGTTCATTGCCAAGGCGGCGCTGGAAACTTGAGAGAACAAGATTTACGATTAATAAAAATCCTTTGCCTTCCTTAAAAACCCTGGATAAATTCAGTTTTTCCCAATTGTCATTTTGTGTTATAGAATTGTAACGCGACTGATCAAGCTCAACGCAGACAAGATCAGGCTTTTCATCGTTAATTATTTTTTTAACTTCTTCGATGCTTTCCCGCGAGACATGAGCTGTTCCTATCAATTTAAATTCGATTCCGCCGAGTGTAGTTGTAGTTGTGCTCACTATTCATTCCTTATGCCAAGACCGCGCTCCTCAAGCGCCATTTCATTCAGAAACCATTCTAGAGTGCCTGCGGCGGCGTCAATATCCCTGACCATTAGATAATATCTCTCGGCAAGATTTTTACTTCCCCTGATATCATAAAATGAAGCAAGATAATAAAGCATCCGTGATTTTGTAAGGGCGTTTCTTTCACTGTCAATGCTTGTTGTTACGTTTGCATCTCCGCTTAGATCATGGTATAGCCTTAACATTGAATATTCCAGCGTATCTCTGGGAGCTGTTCGTAAAACCTGCGCGAGAAATTGTTTTGGATCACTGTGCCTTCCTGCGCGCATCCAGTTCATCGCCGCCAGCAGCGCATAACTGTATTCTTTCGGCGCTTGTTTATACGCGTCCAAAAAAGCGTCTCTTGCCAAAGCCCATTGTTTGTTTCTCATTCTGATAATGCCTAACGCTTCAAATCCAAAATAATAATCCGGTTTTAATTTTGTCAATTTAACATAATCAGTTTCCGCTCCGGCGTAATCGCCTGTTTCATCTTTTAACGCGGCGCTGTAAACATACGCCATAAATGTTTCAGGATCGACGGAAATTGCCCGGTTTAAAATTTCCAGAGCTTCCTTTTTGCGGTTTATTTCCATTAACGTCTGACCGTAATCGACAAGTATCCAGTAATTATAAGGTTCTATTTCAATTGCTGCCGCAAAATCTTCAAGAGCATCGCCGTAGTAACCGGCTCCTTTGTACAACCTCGCTCTTTCCTGTAAAGGTCTTGCCCACTGCGGATATAGACCGATAGCGCGGTTTAAAAGCCGTTCTGCGCTTCTGAAATCATTGTTGTATCTGTATACAGAAGCGCGTCCTACCAAAGACTCGCCGTTCTCAGGTTCTGCGGCAAGGGCTCTGTCAAAATAAGTTGCGGCTCCCCTCAGGTTTTGATTTTTTAAATTGATATTTGCAAGGTCGTTCAGCGCTCTTGCGTGATTCGCGTTTATGCTGAGCACTCTTTCAAGAAACTGCCTTCTTTCCCGTTCCTTGTTTTCAACTGCGGCTGCGTCGGCAAGTATCATTATTGCTTCAGTGTTTCTGCCGTCCTGCGCGATAATCGCGTTTGCCAGCCGTTTTGCGTCGGCAGGTTTTCCTGCGGCATTATAAATTGATGCGTGAATAATACTGATATCCGCGCTTGCTGCGTGTTCCGGCAAATTGTCGAAAAGCTTTAAAGCCGAATTATAATCTCTTTTTGCAAGAAAGGCGGCGGCTTCTGTCAGGACTGATTCCAGGAATTGACCGTTATCGGTTTGCTCCTCCACCTGTCCAAAAACCATGGGGAAAAGCGCGAAAATGAGGAATATTGATAAAAATAAACGCAGCATCAAACTGCTTCCATTGATATTAATTTTCATGTTAGTATATAGTATACAATAATCTGTAAACAAACAAGTTACACAGGGAATTTAAAGGAATTTTAAAACTTGTTTTAGGAGTTCAGCGGTAAATGAGAAAATCTTTAGCTTCGCGAATTATCGGTCTTGCCGCTCTTTACTGCGTTGTTTTTTGTTTATTGATAATTCTGCAATTTTCCAGCAGCGGAAATTTCTCCCTCAATGCAGGAGCGATGTCATTAAGGGGGCGTTATCTGTCCGAACGGCAGAGCGCCGATCTTCCAGAAAATCCGCATATCGAATTTTTACAAAATGACGTGCATTGGTCAGGCGGTTATATAGCAGGCGGAGTAAAGGTTTTTTACGGCGGACTTGAATTTAATTTAAGGGAAGAACGCGGAAAAGGTTTGATATTAACCGATACCGATGGCTCTTCAATTCCTGTAAACCCAGAATTTATGATCCTTACCGGCAGCATTGCGCGTTTTATTCTTCCCGGCGGAACCATGCTTACATTTAACGCTCTTGAATCTTCAAGAGGACCGGAGCTTCAGATAACAGGTGAATTTGCAGATAATATCCGCGATGTTACAATTCCGATTATTCCAAGACGATCTTCTCTGGTTCAGGACTCCGGGCAGCTTGGCATTATGTATTCAGGTTCGCGTTATGTGTTCAGTACTTTGGGACAGGAACTGGAAAACGGATTAATGGTTCTTTCAAAAGAAAACGCGTTTATGTCGTATAGGTCAAGAGGCAGGCAGAGAGCGTTTGATCCGGCGGATTACATTATCGCCGAGGAACAAAATTATGACAGCATCCTCAGAAACTGGCAGGATACAAATTACACGCACTGGAATCAAGGCGCGTCTTCTCTTCAAAATGAAGATGACATAATCGCCTACCTTGCGGGATCGCTTGTGCGCGGAAATTACCTTACGGCAGTGCAGAATATTCCCAGGAATTTTACTAACAGCGCAAGGCAGAGTTTCAGATCGTCGGTGTATGTCGGAGGAATGACAAACGCGTATCGTTCTTTTACTAGTTTGGAAAATGAAAAAGTAAATCTGATAACGCGGCTTACAAGGGAAAGATCGTTAGATGTATTACTGGAAGAAGATATTCTGAATTATCTGTTTGTGCGAAGCAATATCAATCTTGCAAATGAGGTTATAAATATTATAAATAACGCAGCGCCTGATATGCTTACTGCCGATCATTGTCCCGGGCTTCTTGAAGCGTTTAATGACGTTATGCGCTGGAGACCCGCAGCCGGCAATCTTATCGATCATCTGACAGAACAGATGCTTATTTTAATTTCAGATAACTTAAACCGCGATGTTGAAAACGACACTGTTTTTGCTTCCAATCACGAAGGCATTAATATCGAATACAGCGCAAGACTTGGAGAAGCTCTTGTCTACTGGGCAGAAGCAACCCAAAATGCCGAATGGGCGGCAATCGGAAGATCGCTTGTTTTATCCGCTGTTTCAACCGGAAACGCAGGAAGGCTTCATAATATTTTTATGCCCTCTGATTATTATCCAAAAGCTGTTTTGTTGTCTAATGAAGGTCTTTGGGCATGGACCATTTCGCAGTCTGTCAGAGCGTCATACGCAGACAGCAACCTGACTCTCTCCGTTAACTTTCCGGTTAGCATGACGCATCATTTAATCATCCGCGGAGTGAGTCCGTTTTTAAGAGTTGAGATACACAATTTGAATTGGAGAACAGACAGTCAGTTTGAACGTTATGATTCTTCAGGCTGGGTATATTATTCGGAAGAACAAATTCTTGTATTAAAACTGAGGCACCGGACGGCTGTTGAAAACGTCAGAATAATTTACAGGGAAGCGCCTCCGCCGCCTCCGCCAGCGCCCGCGGCAGAAGACGAATCGCCGGGTTAATTCAAACTCTTGGGAGGGGGTAATGAATAGACGCAGTTTTTTTCTTCTTGTAACGGTAACACCGGCAGTTTTTTTGTTAGCTGCAATCTGTCTGATTGTTTTTACATGCGCAAACGTTAAAGACAAGACAGAATACGCCGCAGAGAATGCAGCCGAAGAGCCGCTTGAGATTGCCGAGGAAGAACCCGCGCCGTCCGAACCGGAAAATCTTCAGGCTGAAGAAGAAAGTTCCGCCGTGCAGGTTTCGTATCACGTTTCGCGTCCATTGTCTGGTTTAAGCGGCAGGCTTCAGGGGCTTGGAGTGAATGTTTCAGAAATAGATCCTGTTAATTATCAAAACCCGGATCCTGATGTTCTAAAACAAATGGGAGCCGATCCGTATCTGATTTCATATTTTACAGGCGAACAATTTTACCGCAATGGAAATTACGACCGCGCACTTACCGAATATAACGCTTCAATTAACCGCAACAGTGATTTTATAGAGGCTTATATTTCCCGCGGAAACGCGTACATGAAAAAACGCGATTTTTCCCGCGCCATTGACGACTACTCAAGATCGATCAGGATCGATAACAGCAGGGCGGAGATATACAACTACCGCGGTTTCGCAAGGGCGGAGATGGCGGCAAGAGGCAGCCGCGGCGAATTATCTCTTGCCATCGATGATTTTTCGCGCGCGATTTCACTTAACAGAAATTATGTTGACGCTCTTGTTAACAGGTCTCATGCGCTTTATCAGAGCGGCAGTTACGACCGCGTAATAGAAGACTGCGATCAAATTATCAGGCTGGAGCCCGCTAACTCTGTAATTTGGAACAGGAGAGGCAGCGCATGGTATGCCAAAGAAGATGACGACAGGGCAATCAGGGATTTCACCGAAGCCATAAGATTAAACGCGAATTACGCGGCTGCGTTTTTCAACCGGGCGAGCGCGTTTTACAACAAAAGTGACATGGACAGAGCTTTGTCCGATTTAAACCGCGCTCTTGCGATTAATCCGTCTTATACGGCGGCATACACGAACCGCTCAGTGATCTATCAGCTTCAAGGCAACACAGAAAGCGCCGCCGCAGATTTAGAAACAGCCAAGAGACTGCAAAGATAATCATTTTATAAACTGAGGTTATTACAAAATAAATTGAATCATCATTAAAAAAGTAACCGCCAATACGGCGGCTGCGCACAGCCTTGACGGTTAGGATGGCAGAAGGACTTACACGGGTATAGTGACGAGTCCGCTTGCTCGTGCAGGCTGCGACGCTATTTTTTTCATTGATAATTATAATCCATTATTATAGCTAAGCGGATTCACAAACATATCTTTTTTTATCGCAGCCATAGACGCCGCCAAGTCTGTGCGCAGCCGCCGCATTGGCGGTTTATTTACAGTGTGTTATGCGAAATGCCGAAACACTGTTATTTAAACATTTCGCATAAATTTAAAGCATTTTTTATGATTATATGTTGTTTAGCTTTTGAAAGATTTTTTAGTGATTTTAACAATTGTTGAATATCGTTATCAATTCCATATAAAATAGAAGCAGAAGATTTTGTTGGAGAATCTGTTCCGGTTACAAGATATTCAACAGTAACCCCAAGCACTTGAGCAATTCGTACTGCTTTATCGGCAGATGGAACTGAAGCATTTTCCCGTAGATAATTCTCAATATTTCGCAAACTAATATTTGCCTTATGTGCCAGTTCTTTTTGCTCTAAACCGCAGAAATCTAAAGATTCCCTTAATTTTTCTCTAAAAGCCATATATTAAGACTACTTAAATTTAGTGGTTTGTATGTTGACAAATGTTATATAATGTGGGTAATATTTAATAAACCACCATATAATGTGGATATAAAACACTATTTAAGAGGATTGTAAGTATACATTAAGGGTTTTGGCAATGAATTTCATAATGAACACAAATTACACAAGTGAAAATAAAACAAAAGTAATTGTTTTGGTGCAGGTGGAATTGGACCTATCATTGTGAAAGAAAAGATCCAAAGATACAATTTACCTTTTGATATTATTTCTTTTGCTGATAATAACAAAAACTTACATGGGAAATTGTTGTGGGGAATTCCTATAATAGCTCCTAAAGATATTATGTCATTAGAATATGATCATATAATTATATCGCCTGTAAGACCGGCTTTTTTGGAATGTATTACTGAACAATTGACAAAAGAATACGGAATTCTTTCCGAAAAAATTGATTCAAAATTTGTGTTTTCTACAGTATTTTGGGAAGCCAGATTTATAGCATTAAGAAATACTGCTCAAAATATTATTAGTAATGGTGTTAAGGGGGAAGTCGCTGAATTGGGTGTTTTTCAGGGAGAATTCGCAAGGCATATAAACAAACAATTTTCAGATAGGAAATTATATCTATTTGACACTTTTGACGGGTTTTCAACTGATGACATAGAGAAGGATATTGAGATAGGAAGTACTGAAAAGATATTAGATGAAGAATATAATTTTTCAGGGACTACTGAAGAATATGTACTTGACAGAATGGAATACCCAGAAAATTGTATAATAAAAAAAGGATATTTTCCAAAAACGGCAGAAGGGCTTGAAGAAAGATATGCATTTGTAAGTTTAGACGCCGATTTATACCAGCCAATGTATGAAGGGCTAAAGTATTTTTATCCACGGCTTGAAAAAGGAGGATACATATTTGTGCATGATTTTTATAATGAAGATTTCATAGGAACAAGAAAAGCGGTTATGGAATATAATAATAAAATAGAAAAACTGCATTATGTACCATTAGGGGATAGTTACAGTGTAGGAATAATGAAATAACGGCACTTCGCTTAACGTTCTAGGTAACTGACGTTTTTTGCGCCCGATAAGGAAAATGCGCAGCATTTTACGGGCGCAAAAAAATGTGGTGTAGTGATGCGTGGTAATGGCTTTAGCCATGACCTAGCCGAACGGAACCCAAAATGCCCGAACAGGGCATTTTGCTGTTACCGTTTGTTAAGTGCAGTGTGTCCGTTTTCCAATCTTTTTTATTATTTTATTCTAATAAAAACTCTACAAATATTTTTGTTGTTATTTCCAATTCACCAGACGGAACTATTGTCGAGCTAGCATCTTCACTAGCCTGAGCTCTTAAGCTATTCATCATTCTATTATTTATTGGTAAAAATTGCTGATTTATATCTTCTGAAATATTTACAACCTTTATAATTTTTAGTTTTGCTAATTCAGCATATTGTTCAGCTTTTTCTACTGCTTTCTGAAAAGCTAGCTCCCTAGATCGTATAAAATAATCAGTAGTATCTTTTACACTAAAGCTTATTTGATTCAGTTCAATACTATTTATTTGAATAAGCCTATCTATAATATCAGAGACCCTTTCACCGTTAATATCTATATTATCAATAGAAAATGCAATACTTTGTTCTGCTCTCTGCCCAACTAAAATACGCCTTGTTGTCCATTCATATTCCGACCTAAAAGTTAAAGAAGCAGTCATTATGTTTTTATCTTCAATACCAGCATCTTTTAATATTATCAATACCTGCCTTACCATTCTGTTTACCGCTTCTTGAGCCATTTTAGTTGTTTGTGCTACATTACTTAATGTAATTTGCATTTGAATTATATCTGGCTGAGCTAAAACTGTTCCTGTTCCATTTACAGAAATGAAACTTTGATTTTTATGCTTATTTGATTCTTCACACCCAAATATGAAAATTACCGTTAAAAATAAACATACAATAAAGATATTTTTTCTTTTCATAAAATGTCTCCTTTCCTTATATTAAATACTATGAAATTAATATTTTGTCAATATATCCATTATTTCCCTATCAAATTAGGACACATTGCGCATAACAAATGGTAACTGCTTGCGGGCGCTGTTCGGCGGCTAGGCTTTCGTTCGGCTAGGCTTTCGTTCGGCTAGGTCATGGCTAAAGCTATTCCCACGCCTCACTACACCACATTTTTTTGCCCCGTAAAATGCTGCGCATTTTCCTTATCGGGCGCAAAAAACGTCAGTTATCTAGAACGTTATGCGCAATTAGGTAAAACAGGTTTGTGAAAAAGTATACACATTTGAATATATTGTAGTTGATATAAATCGTAAACAAAGATTACAGGAACTATTTTCTTATGGCGGACAAATAGCTGCAAAAAATGGATTTACTGAAGATGATGTGTTAGAAGAAATACAAAATATAGTAACAATCAATGAAAATTGTTTATGTAATGTCAAGGGATAAATTTGACATAAATTTTGAAAAAATAAATGAATATATAAAAATCATTCCATTAAAATATTACCTGAAAATATTCCAAAGGAGCAGCCCAGCCTTAATTCAGGCGGAAAATCGAAGGGCTCAGCTTACTTGACATATGTTACATAACTGATGTATAAAGAGACTCTTGCGAAACTAACCGGAACCGAAGGTTCTCTATTTTGCAGGAGGTTGTAAATAAATATATTAAAAGACGGAGGTAGGTTATGCGAAAATTATCAGTTTTAGTTGTAATTTTTGCCCTGGGATTGATCGTTTCTGGATGTGAAACAGAAATTGTTAAATATTGCAGAATTATTTATGATGGTAATGGAGGTACAAGCGATAATCGTCCTGTTGATAATACGAATTACACCGCAGGACAGAAAGCCGTTGTTTTGCAAAACACATATAATAAAACCGGATCTATATTTAAACATTGGAACACCCATTGGCTTGATTCAGGCACATCGTACGACCCCGGCGATGAATTAGAAGTTACTGACTCTTATTTTATACACCTGTATGCGATTTGGGAATAATGCAAAAAATTTTATAAAGCATTATTGGAACATATTACATTGAAAATAAAGAATATAAAATAGGAAATTGGAATGGAACTGGTGATATGATGTGAAAAAAGCCAAATGGTAACTGCTGCGGATGCTATTCGCATTTCCGGGATTCGGTCGGCTAGGTGTCGCCTAAAACCTTCGGTTCGCGCGCGCGGCTGCGCACAGACTTTACGGCGTCTATGGCTGCGTTTAATAATTGTTGTGTATGTGAATCCGCTTAGTATAATAATGAATAAAAATTATCAATGAAAAATATAATATAGCTGCCTAAACGAACAAGCGGACTCGTCACAAAACCCGTGTAAAACTTTCTGCCATCCTAGCCGCCAAGACTGTGCGCAGCCGCCTTATTGGCGGTTATGTTAATAAAAATTTATAACGCAATTATTCTTCTATCTTTGTAATTAATAATTTATCTATTCTGTTTCCGTCTTTGTCCAGCACCTTAAACTTGTATCCCTGGTACTCGAAAGTATCGCCTACTTTCGGCAATTCTCCTGCAAGGTGTAAAATTAATCCAGCTAATGTATGAAAATCGCCTTCTTCATAAAAACCGGTTAATGATAAAACTCTTGCCGCGTCATCAATTTTTAAAGTTCCATCCGCAAGCCATGTGCCGTCTTCCTGCCGGATTATCGGCTCTTCGCTTGCCGCCGGCGCGGAAAGTTCTCCTACAATTTCTTCAACTAACGCTCTGACGGAAATTATGCCGGCAAGTCCTCCGTATTCATCCATCACAAATAAAAAGTTGGACTGCCCCTGTTTGAAGGACTCAAATGCTTTTAAAGCGGACATTGTTTCGGGAACAAACTGGGCTTTTTTCATTATTTCGCGTAACTTTAGAGGCTGCTCCTGCGAACGGTTTATAATGATGTCTTCAAAATAAACAGCTCCTGCAATTTCATCAGGACTTCCGTTTACAACAGGAAAACACTGCTGCTGCCTGTACGCAACCGCCTTCGCGCTTATTTCTTCGTCGGTATCGTTTATATCAAGACATTGAATTTCCGAACGGTGAGTCATAAATGCGCCGACAGGACGGTCGCCAAGATAGAAAACGCCTTCTACCATTGTGCGTTCCTTGCTTTCTACAATGCCGGATTTTTCTCCTTCGATTAGCGCGTCACGCAGTTCGTCTTCTGTTATGCTTTCGTCAATATCTGTTTTAAACGCGGATTTTATAAATGACGCGAACTTCAAAGCAGGAAAGGTAAACGGAACCATCGGGAAAGAAAGAGCCTTCATAAGCGGCAGAAGGAATGCGGCGGTTTTTTCCGGCTTTATATGGGATAGAAGTTTTGGAAGAGCGTCGCTTAGTAAAGTTATGATTAATCCAAGGATTAACGAGAACACGGCACCGAACGCCATAAAAATTTTTTCGCTTTTATATGTTTCCTTAAAGATCAGTATAATCATTACTCCGAAAAAAACCGCAAGGCATATAAAAATATTTTTCCACATGCGGCAGGCAAGCGATATATTTCCGGGGGTTTCCAGAATTTTTAAAACAGCTTTAAAGCGTTTACCTTTTTCTTTTTCAAGACGCGATTTGCGGCAGGCGTCAAGAGCTGCGTCGAATAAAATAAAAACGCCGCTTAATAAAATCAGCGCAATAACAAGAAATATAAATAATATTAAAGAAGACCGCATATTAGTTATCTATCTCCGAGCGGTTAAGCGGTCTGATAATTGTAAGGACATCAGCGCTTGTCTGCATTAATTTAATTCTTCCGTCAGGAGTAAATTCTCCAAAAACCTGAACAACGGGGAAACGCGGATTTTCGGGGTTTACATCAACAACCTGTCCTTTTTTTCCGTTTGATAAAAGCACATAAAGTCCAATCGGGTAAATTGAGAGCGACAGTACAAGCGCCTTAACGACAGTTTCATCGTATTGTTTGCCCTCGTTTTTTAAAAGTTCAAGCATTCCGGTATAACCGTCTTTTTCTTCCTTGTGCGGCCGTTTGGAACTGAGAGCTTCGTAAGAACATGCGACGGCTATTATTTTAGAATACAGGCTGATTTTTTCGCCGCTTAAACGCCGCGGATAGCCGGTTCCGTTTTCCCGTTCATGATGCTCAAGAGCGGCAAGGCATATTGGCAGCGGAAAATCCAGTGATTTTAATAAACTGTATCCAAGCACAGGATGCGTTATAATTGCCTTTTGTTCATTGGCTGTAAGCGGTCTGTCGTTAAGATAAATTTGCGAAGGAACTTTTAACATTCCCGCTTCATGCAGAATGGAAGCAATGCCGAGTTCTATCAGTCTGTACGGAGGAAGTTTTAGATATGATCCGATAACAAGCGAAAGAATGGTTGAACGCACCGAATGGGTCGCAAGATAATTTTTTCCCTGCGCCGGCTCGATATTTTTTAAAACTCTCATAAGAAAACGCCTGTCATCTTTTATGTATTCTACTATCTCTTTTATTTTTTCCGATATGGCTTTTAGATCCAGTTCTTCAGAAACCTGCGCTTTTACGAACATATTTTCCACAAAAAATATGAAATTTGAATAAAATTCCTCGGCTTTTTGCAGTTTATCCGAATCGGACTGCTGTGAAAACCCGGCGGAAACTTCTTTTACCGATTCATTTCCTGTGCTTTTTTGGGTATATTCTTCGTTGGACTCACCGTCGCATAAAATCGAATTATAACTCCATTTTTCCAGAATTCCCCTTATTTCATCTGTAAAAGGCATTTCCGGCGCAGTCAGAACAAACGCTTTATCAAGATATGTATTTTTGGTAAAATAATTATTGGGTTGTATTTCTTTTAATAAAAAGCTCTTCATTCCGACTCCGGTGTTTTATCAGAAACAACCTGCCTGCATCGTTGACGTAACACTATCTTTAATTTATCATTCCAACAATCAGCAATTATAGGAGAGTTTCCATTGAAGTTCAAATATCTTGTAATTATCTTTTGTATTATAATCTTTATTATAATTTCTGTCATCGTCTTGTTACCCATTATATCCGCAAACGGCGATTATTATGCATTTTCAGCCAATATTCGATTTTTAATTTTGCCGCTTATATTCTTTGTAGTTCTGCTCCTTGTATGCGTGTGTACATATTTCTTCCTTAATTATCGGCTTTTTTCCCTTTTGGAGAGAGAAGATTGGCCTGCTTTAGCCTATTATTTGGAGAATAAAATCTATGTAAAAGGCAAATTTTCGGCTCAAAATGTGCGTTTGCTGGCAAGTTCGTACCTCATAATTTCTGATTTTCAGTCGGTATTTAAACTGGAAGGCAAAACCCAGCTTGCAAAACCTGTGGAAATTTCCAGAAATGCCCTTATTTTCGGCTCTGCAAGAATTCTTGGCGGCAATTATCCTGAAGCTGCCATGTTTTTTAAAAATAATATTGATAAATGCAAGCCGTCCGATAAACAATGGGTGCGCTGGTTTTACGGTTTTGCCGAGCTTCTTTCCTGCGCATTTCTTGCGGCAGAGTCCGAATTTTCCTCCCTTGCGGTCTCTTCCGACAGTGCTCTGATAACCGGTTTATCGGCGTATTTTCTTAATAGCACTCTGGAGAAGAAATCTTCGGAGCCCGTAAAATGCCGCGAAATATCGGAAACAGGCAAAACGCGTGTAATTGAATCAGTCAAGAATCTAAAAAACTGGAATAAGGAAGTTCATAAAATGGGAACTGATATTCACACTGCCATAATAAGAAAATATATTGATGAAGTCCGTCAATGGGTTTTCGCTTGATTAAGATTGGGCGAATAAAGAGTTAAAAAGGAACTTTTATGCGAAATATAGAGAAATCTGCCAAATTGGATAATGTTTGTTATGAGATTCGGGGACCTGTTTTAAAAGAAGCAAGGAGGCTTGAAGAAGAAGGTTTTAAGATTATCAAGTTGAATATCGGCAGCCCTGCGTCTTTTGGTTTGAACGCGCCGGATGAAATTGTTCACGATATGGTAGTAAATATTCAGAATGCGCAGGCTTACGGCGACTCGCGGGGGCTCTTTGCGGCGCGTAAAGCCGTTATGCAGGATTTTCAGTCCAAAGGAGTGATGGATGTCGAGATAGACGACATTTTTATCGGCAACGGAGTAAGCGAGCTTATATCAATGTCGATGCAGGCTCTTCTGGATTCGGGAGATGAGGTATTGATTCCCATGCCTGATTATCCGCTTTGGACAGCCGCGGTTACCCTTTCAACCGGCAAGGCAGTACACTATCTTTGCGATGAATCATCAAACTGGAACCCTGATCTTGACGACATCCGCTCCAAGATTACTCCAAAAACAAAAGCGATTGTGGTTATCAATCCGAATAATCCGACAGGAGCGGTTTACGACCGCAGCATTCTGGAAGGCATCGCTCAAATCGCCAGGGAAAACAATTTAATCATTTATTCCGATGAAATTTACAGCCGGATCACTTATGATGACGCGGTACACATACCCATGTCTACAATTGCGCCGGATTTATTAACGATCAGTTTTGACGGTTTAAGCAAGGCTTGGCGCGCTGCGGGTTTCCGCGCAGGCTGGATGGTTCTTTCCGGCAATAAAAAATGCGCTTCAAGTTATGTCGAAGGACTTGATATGTTAGCCAATATGCGTCTTTGCCCAAACATGATTTCCCAGATGGGAATTCAAACAGCGCTCGGCGGATATCAGAGTATTAAGGATTTAATCCTTCCCGGCGGACGCCTGCGCGAACAGAGAGACGCCGTCTACAATCTTGTCAGTCAAATCCCCGGTCTTTCCTCCGTAAAACCAAAAGGCGCACTCTATATCTTCCCAAAAGTTGATACTAAACGCTTTAATATAACAGACGATGTTAAATTCATGCTCGACCTTGTGCGCGATCAGCGCCTTCTCCTTGTGCACGGAACCGGTTTTAACTGGAAAACTCCCGATCACTTCCGCATTGTCTTCCTGCCGGATAAAGACACGCTGACAGACGCGATGAAGAGGTTAGGAGTGTTTTTGGGGAGCTACAGGCAGTAAAGGTGACAGTCACCTTAAAAAAAGACGATGTGCCTGGACGTCAGGGCGTTAGCCCTATGCACACCGTCTGTATTATGAGAGGTAAGTCCCTCCCGGTAAATTAATTATCGACCTATGCCCTCATCTTCTTTAGGGGAAAAACGCAGGTATTCTCTTTGGGAAGCAGTTGAAATGAAAGGTTTTTAAGATGAGACAAAACGTCTGCCGTATTTTTGAAACCGGGTTTTTGAGCCTAGTGCCAGACGCATGGGCGGCATTATAAATATAATGCCTATACAGCAATTCCTGCATATAGCTTGACAAAAGCCCAAATTCAGTGTATTTTATCAATATAAAATAACCCTCTGACAGCTTTCAAGTTGTCAGAAAAAACAAGGGAGGCCAGCGTATGGCAAAAGTTGAATTGAAAAGTATTTCTAAGGTGTTTGACGGCGGTGTCCGCGCGGTGGATAATGCCAACATCACAGTCGAGGACAAGGAATTTGTCATTCTTGTAGGTCCATCGGGCTGCGGTAAAACTACCACTCTCCGTATGGTCGCCGGTCTTGAGGATATCACCGAAGGTGAACTCCTTATCGACGGCGAAAAAATGAACGATATTCCGCCCAAGGACAGGAATATCGCCATGGTATTCCAGAACTACGCTCTCTATCCTCACATGTCAGTTTATGAAAACATGGCGTTCGGTCTGCGTATTAAAAAAGTCCCTAAAGCCGAAATTGACAAGCGCGTCAACGAAGCTGCCCGTATCCTCGATATTGAGAAGTTCCTTGATCGCAAACCCAAGGCTCTCTCCGGCGGTCAGAGACAGCGTGTCGCGGTAGGACGCGCCATTGTCCGTAACCCAAAAGTATTCCTTTTTGACGAGCCTCTATCCAACCTCGACGCGAAATTGCGCGTACAGATGAGGGCGGAACTTTCGGACCTTCACCTTCGCCTGAACGCAACGATGATTTACGTTACCCACGACCAGGTTGAAGCCATGACAATGGCGAATAAAATCGTCGTTATGAAAGACGGAAAGGTTCAGCAGATTGGAGCTCCGCTGTTCCTCTACAATTATCCTGTTAATAAATTCGTAGCCGGATTTATCGGTTCTCCTCCGATGAACTTCCTGACTGTCAGAATCAGGGAAGAAGGCAGCGCGATAATGCTGGAAGAAGGCTCATTCAGAATTAAAGCTGATGCAAGCCATTATGAGTTTTTACGCCCGTATGTCGGCAAGGAAGTTTTCTTCGGCATCAGACCGGAAGATATGAATTATACCGCTTCGGAAAGCCCCAACAGCATTACAGTGAAGGTTACGGTTGTAGAACCTTTAGGCGCGGATATCCATCTTTGGCTGACAACCGAAACGCAGCCTTTGGTAGCCAGAACAGAACCGAATCACGTTTTCAAGGTTGGCGATACGGCAATCTTCATTCCCAGAATGGAAAAAGCGCGTTTCTTTGATAAAGAAACAGAACTTGCGATTATTCCGTCCCCGGATCTTTGATCCGCCGGATTTGATTTGTTGTTAGCTGCTAATAAATAGCAGCTAACTGTTTGCTGACCGTTAGCTGTTAGACAGCGGAGATGAAAGGGTTATCCTTCAGGAGGATAGCCCTTTTTTTTACCTGTAACCTGCGGATGATTATTTTATTTCATCGTTTGGCGTAAGCTTTCGGATAAATTATTGTCGCCGATGTTTCTTACAATTCCGCCGCCCTGGTTGCGGTATTTTCCGGGGCTGATGCCTGTGTAAGCCTTGAAAATCTTGGAAAACCAGCTTTGATCTTCAAAACAGCAGCACGCGGCTATTTCACTTAACGACATTTCAGTTTCGAGTAACAGACGGCTTGCTTTTTCTACTCTCAGCCTGTTTAAGTACTTCGACAGGTTTTCACCCATCTCTTCCTTGAAGATTGTACTGAAATAAGGCGGAGAAAGCCCTGCGACGTCTGAAATTTCCTTTAAGCTTATCTTTTTTGTAAAATTTTCCATGATGAAATTTTCCGCTTTCCGAAGAGCGGCAGCATGAGGGATTCCCCTGAAGGATGATATGGTTCCCGATACGCGGTCTACGATGTTATGCAAAATGTCTGTCAGCTCTTCAATGGTCTTCGCTTCCTGAACCATTCTTAGATTCTGACTGTTAATCTCCATCGAAAGATCGCCGCTTTTCGCAGGACTTATCTCCACTCTGGAAATTAACACGACTAGTTCAATTACCCGCAGCTGCACATATTTAAACTGACCGGGATTTGTAAAAAATAACATTGCCAGCAGTTCATTTAGGGTTTTCTTGGCTTCGGCGCTTTCGCCCTTGCGCAGGGCGGACATTAATGTTTTTTCTCTTTCCAAAGGATAGCCAAGTTTTTCTGCGTTTACAGGATTCTGTTTCAATTCTGCGATTATTTTTGAAATTGCTTCCTGCTGCTGGGCTCTTCGCCTGATTGTTTCATGATGGTCTTCACTTCCAGAACTTAGGGATTCCGCGCATAACTGCATCATTTCCGCAAGAGACTGGACTTTTTCTGCGTCCGCCTCCGGAAATGATTTAATGCGCTCTTTTAATTCTTCATTTGGTATTTCGTCATTGCACATAACAAAAGTATCATTGGCATTTAAAAAAATGTCAACAGTTTTTTTATTTTCTGTAAAAAAACCTGATCCCCGTATCGCTCCTGTAAATAAGCCTTCTGTGTATACAGGACTTGTCCAAAACAGCAAACCAAGGCTGCATTGATATATATGACAGCTTCCTTTCCTTGAAGCTTCCTTTATCGCTGTTATATGCGTTTCATGACAAGGATAACTTTCTTTGTCATTACGTTTGGTGCAATGCTGGCATATTGTTTTTTCGGGGCTGCATTCTGCGCCGCATCTGCCGGGAAAAAACGGCGTGTATGTCTCATCATAAATGCAAATGCAGCATCCTGTGGCATGATTATAATCAGACATAATTCTGGATGCTTTTTCCAAAAAGTTTTCACTGCCGGAGTAATTTTTGAAAATTGTTTGTTCAGTAATATTTTCTCTGTTCTTGCTCATATCTATACCTGTTTAAAAATTATGCTCCGGCGTGAATACCGTCTGCATCAATACCGCGTTCCCGGTATTTTCCGGGAGTTAGTCCGGTATTATTTTTGAATATTTTTGAGAACCAGCTTTGATCCTCAAAACCGCATGTAACAGCAATATCGCTTATCGATAAGTCTGATGTAACAAGAAGCGCGGCGGCTTTTTCCACTCTTAAACGGTTAAGGTAGTTGGATAAATTTTCTCCCATTTCTTCCTTAAAGACCGTGCTGAAGTACGGCGCTGAAAGCCCCGATGCCGCTGCAATCTCCTTTAAACTGAGTTTCCTTGAATAATTTTCCCAAATATAACGTTCTGCTTTTCTAAGCGCTGAAAAATGGCGCACACCATGAAATGAAAATATTTTTCCCGACATGTGTTCCGTGATCACTTTGAGAGTCTCGGATATTTCATTGAAATTCCTGCTCTCATCAATCTTTGTCAGACACCGGTATGTATTTTCCAATGATGTATTATCCTTTATATCTTTAGGATCCGCCGCCGCTCTTGACAGCAATACTGCCAGTTCCATCGCTTTTAACCTAAAAGCCGGAAAACTATCCCTTACTTCAAGATAATGAATTCTCAGAAGCATGACCATAATTTTCTGCGCTTCTGTTTTATCTCCTCTTCGAAGGCTTGCAAGCAGCATCCTTTCCATTTCGAGAGATGATTTTTGATCTGTCCGCCATTTCGGCAAAAAGTTTTTTTCCTGATTTTCATCTTCCGGATCAGCGATGTTCCGCCATTCGGCGTAATCTTCTATCGCGCTGTGTTTGTAATCTGAATTCCTGCGCTCTTTATTCATTGATAACTTGACTGTATTTTTTTGATTGAAGCTCATGCTGGAAATTCGATCTGCGCATAACAGAATCATCCGCGCCAGAGCTTTTACTTTTTCGCTGTTTTTTTCCAGCTCCTTAATTCCGCCTGATATCAGCGCTCCTGCGAATCGTTCTCCAGAATAAAAAGGGCTGGTCCAAAAAACAGTCCCTTCGCCGCACAAATATATGTAAGAGCCGCCGAGCTGTCTTGCTTTGTTTACTGCTTCAATATGCGTATTATTACAATCTTTGTTTTTACAGCAATTGCATAACGCGCCAAAATCATATGTCAAATCCGGTTCTACAACAGCAACCGCGCAGTTCGCCGCTTTTTCATAATGTTTGGCAATCCTGTCGGCTTTTAACATTAATGGCTTTAGTTCTCTTCGCTGTATTATGTTTAATTTTGACATAACATTCTCCTTTAATTTCAAAATAAGAATGTTAAGCTGGACAAAATACACCCTGTTTGAATAAATGGTTAAGACAAAAGCGTCGTAAAATTAATAATTTGAAGAAAAATTTGTAAAAAAAATTAGTAAAGGCTGTCGCAAAACAGATGAATCTGCAGTTTACTTATTCCAATCAATCCTGTTTATGTAGAAATAATAAAAATAAACGTTTATACTGATATTTCATGATTTTAAAAGAAGATATTGATAATACGCTCAATAAAATGATTCTTTCCGCTTCCGGCTGGAGAGGTGTTTTCGCAGCCGGCTGCGCAGCGGGAGATGAAGAAAGCAAGACCGAAAAAATATCTGAAGCTCACAAGATTATTTGCGGAGCGGCGGCTTTTGTTTTTGCCGAATATTTAATGAGTGCGGAATGCGGAACCAGGAAGGATGAAGGTAAGCCGGTCGTTCTTCTTGGTAATGATACACGTCCTACAGGGAAGGAGATAATTCAGGCGATGGTTCCGATTCTTCTTTCCCTCGGATGTGAAGTTAAATACGCCGGTATTGCCGCCGCGCCTGAGATTATGGCGTGGGCAGGAACGTGGAACAAGAACAGAGCCGGCTTTATTTATGTTTCTGCAAGCCACAATCCTGTCGGGCATAACGGACTTAAATTCGGGCTGACTGACGGCGGTGTGTTAGCTGCAAATGAAGCTGATAAATTAATCGTCAGTTTCCGCGGTTTTTTAAATAACGATGATAACCTTAAAAAAATTTATTCATTAATATCCGCCGCGGACTCGAATCATCAGTTCGCAGATGAACTCGAACCCTGCGGTTCCTGGTTAAAAAATATTGAAAATTCCAAGAATGAATGTTACAAAGCCTATTACGGCTTTTGCAGCGAAGTTGTTTACGGCAATCAGAAAAGCGGATCTCCTTTCGTCGTGGACGCTTTAAAAAAAGGGCTTGCAGAAAGTCCTCTTGGAATTGTCTGTGATTTTAACGGGTCTGCGAGGACAGTTTCCATCGACAGGGAATTTCTTTCTTCGCTTGGCTTGAAATTTGAATGTATCAATGACAAGCCGGGACAGATTGCGCACCGCATTGTGCCTGAGGGCGAATCACTGGAGCCTTGCGTCAGTTTGTTAGATGAAATGCATAAACGGGACGCGTCATACATGCTTGGGTATGTTCCTGACTGCGACGGCGACAGGGGCAATCTGGTTATCTGGGATGATGCAATAAACAAAACGCGGGCTCTGGATGCATGCGCATCCAACGCTCGCGCTCTGGACGCGTGCGCATCCAAAGCGCGCGCTTTGGATGCGCAAGAAGTTTTCGCTCTTGCCTGCGTTGCTGAACTATCCCATCTTGTCTGGTCGCGTGAATTTATTCCCGGCAGCGCGTCTTTAAAAGCCGCGGTTGCGGTTAACGATCCGACTTCGATGAGGATAGACAGAATTGCCGCATGTTTCGGAGTTTCTGTTTTCCGCGCCGAAGTGGGAGAGGCGAATGTTGTCTCGCTTGCCCGCAAACTGCGCAAAGAAGGATACATTGTGCGTATCCTCGGCGAAGGCTCCGCCGGCGGAAATATTACTCATCCGTCCGCGGTTCGCGATCCCATCAACACGGTTCTTGCGATTGTAAAAATGCTGTCCGTGCGGTTTTCGGATAACGCTGAATTTTCGGCTGACAGCAAACGCGGCTTTTTTAAGATTTGGTGCGAATTGTCCGGGCAAAAGTACCGCGATGATTTTTCACTTGCAGATATTATCGCAAGCCTGCCTCCATTTATTACTACTCCCGCTTACGATAAAAACGCGGTTATGCGCATAAAAACAGAAGATCATGCTATACTGAAAGACCGTTATCAGGAAGTGTTTCTGCGGGAGTGGGAAGAGCAAAAAGAATTTATAAAAACGCACTTTGGTTTTTACAATTGGGAAGCCATTGCCTATAACGGAACAGAGGAGAGACGCAAGTTAAGCCGCTTTGGAGAAGCCGGCAGGGGAGGACTTAAGATTATCTTCTTTGACAGCGAAGACAGGGAAACCGCGTTCATCTGGATGAGAGGCTCAGCTACCGAGCCGGTATTTCGCATAATGGCGGATGTTGCCGGTTCTGACGCAGATGCCGAACAGTGGTTGCTTAATTGGCAAAGAGGAATGATAATGAAGAGCGATGGGAATGACTAAGCGGAAAGAGGATTTAGATATTTAAGGAGATATATATGGGTGTAAGAGGTGAGTTGTTTTCAAATCGGATTATCCTGCCAAACAGGACTTATTTTTTCAATGTAAAAGAAAATCGCATGGGCGACTTATACCTCAATATTGTTGAAAGCAAAAATCGCGACAACGGCGGATTTGAAAGGCAGTCGGTGATTTTATTTGCAGATGATTTGCAGGAATTTTTAAAAGGCTTTGATGAATCGCTCAAGGTGATGGAAAAAGCAATGCGCGATAAACGTCAATCCGGCGGAAGTTCAAGGCGCGAGAAACGGGAGGAAAAACCTGACAGAGATCGCAGCCAGGGCGATAGAAACCGCGGCGGTGAGCGCGCAGAAAGAAAACACAGAGGCGAGCGCGGCGGCGAGAGAAGAAATGAACGCGAGGGAAATTTTAAAAAATACGGCGGTGACAGAAGCCGGCAAAAATCAGGCGGAAGATCCCGCGGCGGAGAAAATAAATTTAAACCGCAAGGGAGAGAACATTCAAACGAACGCGGTTTTGAACACAGATCCGGCAAACGAGTTGTTGTAAAGAAGAAGGATTAATCCGGAGTACAGATATGAAAAAGTTTGCTGCAGTTTTTTTATTTTTGACGGTATGTGTCTGCGTTCATGCGCAAACCTTAACATGGGATATCAAATTCCTCAGGCTTCAGCCGCAGAAATTTGAATCTGTTTCCGATACAATAACAATGGAAACAGGTAATCAATTTATTTTTACCGTTAAGCCTGATGTAAACGCGTATTGTTATGTTGTAGCAAAAATGTCAAGCGGAGCGGTTGCTGTTATGCACAGCCAGCCGATGAAAGGATCTGTTGAGATATTCTTCGGTCCTTTTGCATTGGCTGAACCTGTTGGATCAGAAACAATTCATGTGATTATGAGTCTTGAAAGACAAACAAACCTTGAAAATCTTATTAATGCCTTTCAAAAAGAGTCTGATTCAAAACATCATGCCGATAGTCTGTATCAGGAAGTTATGAGGCTTAAAAATGACGCCTTGGCAAATGAAACAGAAAGTAAATATATTCCGCTTGACACTGCCGGCGCTATGCAGCATTACGTGACAAGATTTTCAGGCGGCGCTCTTTATGTCGGAACAATTTTTATAAGGCATAATCCGGTTACTGTCTTACTTTAAAGCTAAGCCTCTGTATCGGAGAGGGACCGTATTTTAAAACCGCTTCGCGGTGCGCTTTTGTTGGATAACCTTTGTGTTTTTCGTAGCCGTACTGAGGATAAAGTTCAGCCATTTTTTCCATGTATTCGTCGCGCTCAGTTTTTGCGAGTATGGAAGCCGCCATTACTTCCGGGATTTGAGCGTCCGCTTTTACCAATGCCCTGCACGGGATGCTGATCTCTGGAACAAATTTGCCGTCAACAACCGCCGTTATGGTTTCGTCTAACGTTAAATGATTTTTCTCCGCGCGTTTCTGCAAATCTTCAAAAGCGCGTTTCATCGCCAAGAGGCTTGCCTGTAAAATATTGATGCTGTCAATTTCTGCGTGTGATGCCCAGCCGATTCCCCAGAAATGAGCTTTTTCGCGGATTATCTGCCGCGCATGGCTTCGGGAAGCGGCTGTCAGTTTTTTTGAATCGTTCAGTAAATTAACCGGAAAATCTTCGTTTAAAATTACCGCCGCGGCGCAGACCGGACCTGCAAGAGGTCCTCTTCCCGCTTCGTCAATTCCGCAGCATACGAAGTTTTCCGCGCGAATCATTAATTATCCGCAGAGAGCTTCGAGGGAAGTTCTGTAATTACTTTAAGGGCTTTGCGCAGTTCTGGATCGCGTTTGTAGTAATTTTCTTCCAGCTCTGTTTCTGTAAGACCCATTAATTCATGGCTCATGTAATGAATCCAGTAGACATCATCATGAATTGAGACCTCATGTTTTCGGCACCAGTAGTCAGGCTGAACCGGAAGCTGCGTTTCCTTGTCTTTAAAATATTTATAATCATGAACCGCGACTTTTAAATCCTTGCGCGGAATTCCCTTGTCAAGAATTATCTGCGCAAGATAATTTATCGTTTTACCCGAATCAAAAATATCGTCTATCAGCAGCACCTTGTCGCCCACGCGAAGATAATCCGGCGAATATGTCCAGCCGTCGACTTTAACCTGATCTGATTTTGCCACATCGGAGTAAGAGCGGGCGACTACCGCAGCATAATATACAGGGCGCGCTCCTGTGTGAACTATTTTAAAATATTCGCTTATAATATTTGCAAGATACGCGCCGCCGCGAAGAGAAACATAAATAACATCGGGAACGAATCCGTCGCTGAAGATCTGATGCGCAAGTTTAATCGCGTTGTCGCGCGCGACGTCAAATTGTAAAAATTCTTTTCTCATTTATTATCTCCTTTGAATTCCTGATTGATTTATTGCCTGTTTTTTTTCGTTAGGCCGCAGAAAGCCGAAAAAACTGCCGCACAATCCGCCGATAATATGCGCAAACTGTGAAATATTATCAGAATCAAAAATTTTAAAAATTTCCACTCCTACATACAGAATTAATACTAAAATAAATGTCAGCGGAATTTCTCCGCGCGAAAAATTTGTAAACGAAGATAAAAGAATCATCATAAATACTACGCCGGAAGCTCCAAGAAGATAACTGCGGAATATCAGCACGTTTAAGATGCCGGTTATAACCGCTGTAATTATTATCATTGTAAGCAGATCTTTAGAGCTGTAACTTTCCTCAAGCATGGGACCTATAAGCAATATCAATGTAAAATTACTTATTAAATGAGTCCAGTCCGCATGACCTGCCGCGTGAGTAAGAATCGCAACCCAGTGATTTACTTTGCCGGCATTGAAAAATCCCCTGCCTGGAACCATAAACCAGTTGTCTATCAAATTCGGAAATATGGTATGATCCAAAAATAAAACCAATGCACATAACAGCGTGAAAGATAAAACTGTAGGCGCGTTATATTTTAATCTCATTTTATTTCAATCTCGACAGGGCAGTGATCGGAGCCTGAAACATCCGGTCTTATAATTGATGATTTTACATTGGGCAGAAAGCCCTTGTCCACACAGTGATAATCAATTCTCCATCCGATGTTTTTTGCGCGCGCCTGTCCCATGTACGACCACCATGTATAACAGCCTTTCTCCTCCGGATGGAAATGACGGAAGGTATCAACATTACCCGCCGCTAAAAATGAATCCATCCAGGCGCGTTCTTCAGGAAGATAACCCGCGTTGTTTTCATTCTGTTTCGGACGCGCAATATCAATAGGTGTATGCGCGACATTGTAATCGCCGCAGAGAATAAAATGCCGTCCCTTTTTAACAATCGAGTTGCAGAGTCTTAACATTGCGTCATTAAACGCCAGTTTGTAAGGAAGCCTCTTTCGCTCATCCTGCGAATTGGGAAAATACGCCGCTATCAATGTAAAATCTTTGTAGTCCGCCGCAAGAACGCGCCCTTCTTCGTCAAACTCCGGCTTTCCCATGAAGCGCACATCATCAGGTTTTGTTTTTGTATAAATCGCGACGCCAGAATATCCCTTCTTTTTTGCGCTTGCCCAAAAAGATGTATAGGAAGTTCCCTCAGGATTAATAAAAACAGGCGATAACTGCCCCGGCTCGGCTTTAGTTTCGTTCAGGCAGATTATGTCCGGGTCTTCTTTTTTCAGCCATTCAAAAAAGCCGCGCTTTTCGACCGCGCGAATCCCGTTAACATTCCAGGAAATAATTCTCATGAAGAGCATTATAAAATTAGATAACTTTTTTTTCAATCCATTTGTTGCTTAGCCAGCGTTTTACAAAGAAGATGCCCCGGAATAAAAAGTCTGCGCCCATTGCGGCGTAGACGGCGGCGGGTCCCAGTCCGAATGTGAATGCAAGCAGAAATGAAAGGCAGACTCTTACAATCCACATTGTACAGGCGGCGACAACCATTACATAACGCGCGTCTCCCGCCGCTTTTAGCGCGTTCGGAAGCACAAAGGACGGACACCAGAATAAAGCCGAAGTTACGCAGTGAATTCTTAAAAATATTACGCATAATTCATGGGCTTCGGAGGAAAGATTAAAGATGCTGATTATCGGATTCATAAAAATAAAAATATTTATGTTAATAAAAAAATAGGACAAATACGCGAGGATCATTATTTTTTTTGTGTATTTTTTTACGGCAAGATAATCACCGGCTCCGATACATTGACCTGCGATTATCAGTAAGCCCATGCCGAAACCGCTGCCGGGCATAAACGCGATGGAGTTGATGGTCGCTCCCACGGCGTTAGCCGCAATGGCGGCTGTTCCGAATACCGTAAAAATTCTTGTTACAAGGATTTTGCCGATCTGAAACATCGATGATTCAAGACCGCTTGGAATGCCTATATTAAGAATGCGCTTAATCATTTCGCCTTCAAATTTAATTTTTGTTATTCCGTGAAGATTGATAATTCTAGTTTTATCTTTAATTAAAAGAAAAATTAATAAAGCTGCTGCGGCGATTCTTCCGATAAGCGTCGAAATCGCCGCCCCCGCTACGCCGAGTTTCATAACATAAATAAAGAGGGCGTTTCCTCCTATTATAAAAACATTTAACACAATTACTGTCCGCATCGGGACTTTTGAATTGCCCATGCTCCTGAACATCGCCGCTGAAGCGGTGTAAAGCGCAAGGAATGGGTAAGACAGAGCGATAAAAAGAAAATAAATATCCGCCGACTGCATAACATCGTCCGCGATGTTTCCGTAAATAGCGCCGAGAAGCGGACGGCGCGTAAATAAAGTGGCAATCATCAATACAATGGAAATTATTACGCTGATATAAATTAACTGCCTTGCCGATCCGCAGGCGTTTTTTTCATCCTTGCGTCCAAGGTACTGGCTTGCGACTACAGAGCCGCCTGTCGCTATCGCGTTAAACGCTGTTATGATTAAAAAATTTATCGACTCAACAAGCGATATGCCGGAAATTGCGTGCTCGCCTACGGAGCTTACCATCACCATGTTGACGATTCCAATCATCACAACAAGAAGCTGTTCGACAATCAGCGGCCAGAACAGCGAAAACATTCGTCTGTTGTTCCAGTCAACAGGCGTTGTAGCTACAGGCGTATCTATAGGAGAGCTGTGCATTGCGGACGCGGGATTTACAATCGTTTTCCTGGATGAGGGCTGCACGTTATTTTCCAATTGTTTTCTCCGGAGAATTCTTTAATAATGGCTCGCTTTTATTTTAGCAAATTATGATATAATTACAAGCATGGCATGCATGTTTGATTACATATCGTGGAGAGGCGATATTGATTTTAATGCGTCTCCTTTTAACCCTGTAGATAATATTATTTTATCGCAGCTTTCATATCTTACGCTGGAAGGAATTGTTCCGAAACCTGAGGATGAAAGCGGAATAAGCATAGACCTTGCCGTAAGAGTATATAATGAAAAACTGAGTAATCCGAATTTTGTTTTAACATCAATGTTTAAGGAAGATCCGGATTTAATCAGGGCGCTTGGTTCTTCTAGGCGGTTTGGAAATTGCCAGCTTTTTGGTTATGTGAATCATGTTGATATAGAAAAAGAAACTCAATTTTCCGCTCTTTGCATTTATACAGACGACGGTTACGGCTATATAGTTTTCCGCGGAACGGATATGTCAATTGTAGGCTGGAAAGAAGATTTTAACATGTGCTTTAAGGACGTGGTTCCTGCGCAGCTTGAAGCTGTGGAATATCTGGAAAGAATGGCTCCAATGATAGACGGCCCTCTTCGTATCGGCGGTCATTCAAAGGGCGGCAATCTGGCGATTTACGCCGCCTCGCAATGCAGCAGGAAAACGCAAAAGCGCATAACGGATGTTTACAGCAATGACGCTCCAGGTTTTAACGAAAAAGTAATTAACAGCGAAGGTTTTAAATTGATAAAGGACAGAATTCATTCCTATGTTCCGCAGTCGTCAGTTGTAGGAATGTTTCTTGAACACGATTATGATTCCGCCGTTATAAAAAGCAGCGAGAGCGGTCTTATGCAGCATAATCTTTATTCCTGGGAAGTTACCCGAAATGATCTGGTTTATGCCGATAAATCCACAACAGGCAGCCGTTTTGTAAATGATACAATACGCGAATGGATGAAAAACATTGACAACGATCAGCGGGAGAAGTTTATAGAAGCTCTTTATCTTATCATTAACGCCGCTGATATTAAATCTGTCTCCGATATCGAAAACTCATGGTTTTCAACCGCGGGGCGCGTATTAAAATCAATGAACAATATTGATGAATCTACAAAAAAAATCGTCAGAAAAACAATACAGGATCTTTTTACCGCGGCGCAGAATAATTTTGACACTCTGTTAAAAAAGGACAACAGGTCTTAATTTACATAAGAGGCGCGAAGATGCGGAGAACATCCGAAGCAATTCTCTGGAACGCGTTGCGCGCGCAGTCCTTTAATGTGATCCTGTGCGACTTGGGAAGAGTTTCCAGAAAATCTTCCTTTATTGACTCAATTGTTTTGCTTGCGTAAATTAAAACGCCGCATTCAAAGTGAAGGTACAGGCTGCGGAAATCAAGGTTTGTCGTGCCTACTGTCGCTATTTTATCATCGGAAACAAATGTCTTTCCGTGGTTAAAGCCGGATGTGTATTCGTAAACTTTTACGCCTGCGTTAATCAGCCTGCGGTAATAAGAGCGCGATGTTATCGCCACGATCCATTTGTCCCAGCGGTGAGGAGTTATTATGCGCACATCAACTCCGCTCTTTGCAGCTAACGTCAGCGCGGAAAGAAGGTTGTCGTCTACAATCAGATACGGTGTATTGATGTAAATATAGTTTTTCGCCTGATTTATGATCTGGATATATACATGCTCGCCGACATTTTCAGGATTAATCGGGCTGTCGGCGTACGGCTGCACATACCCCCATGATTCAAAACCGTCCGCGACTCCTTTCGCGTTGTGTTCGATTATATTGTCTTTCCACGGAAAAAAAGATGAATAATCGTCTTTTTCCCTAAAACCAAGGTTCCACATTTGTAAAAAAATCAACGTTAAAGACCATGCGCCGTCTCCTTCAATCATGATCGCCGCGTCTTTCCAGTGTCCGAAACGTTTGACGACATTGATATATTCATCCGCCAGATTCAAGCCTCCGGTGAACGCGACCTTGCCGTCTATCGAAATAATTTTCCGGTGATCGCGGTTATTCTGCAATGAAGAAATTATCGGCTTGAACCGGTTAAAAACAAATGTTTTAATTCCTTTCTGTTTAAGTTTTTTCTGAAAATCAGGCGGCAGGGTAAAAAAGCATCCAAGATCGTCATACATTATTCTTACATCAAGTCCTTCTTTTGCTTTTTTTTCCAGCGTTGTCAGTATAAAATTGAGCATGTGCCCTTCTTTTATTATGAAAAATTCCAGGAAAATATATTTTTTTGCCTTTTCCAGCTCTTCCAAAACATTGTAAAAATATTTTTCTCCCGAAGGAAAGTAAAGCTGTCTTGTATTGCCGTATACCGGAAAGCCGGCGTATTCCTGCAGGTAATGAGATTGAGTTTTAAATTCCGGATAGGTATGGATAAGTTCATCCAAACGGTTTCCCGGCATGTAAAACGCGTCCTGGCTTTCTCTAATGTTTCTGTCCAGGGATTTTTTAAATTTTTTAGGGTTAGACCAGATATTCAGCATGATGTAAAGAACTCCGCCCAGAAGAGGAATTATCAATATTAAAAAAATCCATGTAAGTTTATAACCGGCTTTCTCCTGTTTATTGATAATAAAAATGCAAACTATAATGCTGATAAAAGTAAGGATGCCGTACGAATATCTCAAATACAGTCCTGTTCCCGCGATCAGCATGATAAAAAGTATAATCTGAAGAAGAAGCGATATTATTATCAGCACCCTTCTTCTGAAAACATATTTCAGCCAATTCTTGAATTTCTTTAAGAGCATTATATTTAATATAAATAGAATTTATTGAATACTCAAGATAAATGAGATTATCCGATATTTTTACGGATCAGACAGGCCACAGACCTGCGCCATGACGCAGCACTTTAATTTCATCTTCGCACATATCAAGAATGGTAGAAAAAATTCGTTCCCGCTCTTCGCCGCCGTCGAGGATCAGGTCAAGACCGTCGATATCTTCAAGTTCCCAGCCGCTTTCAAAAAGAGCGTCTTCGGGAATTGGCTGCAGTTCTGTGCCTGTATCTTCGTTGTGATTATTTTCAAATTCATCGGCTCCCGCCATGCTTCTTTTCGCCGTTATTGAATAGAGCGGATGTTTCAGAGTTTCAATTAATTTGACAGGCACAGGATAATTGGGGATGCGTACGCCAAGCTCATGCCTGCGGATATCAAGAAATTTTTCCGTTCCGGTCAGCGTTTTAAGGATGAAAACATAAGGTCCCGGAGTGAGGCGGTTAATCAATCTGAAACGGGTGTTATCAAGTTTAACAACTTGTACAAATTGAGAGATGCTGGAACAAAGAAGCGTAAAGTGCCGCTCGTCTCTTTCGCCCGAAAGTTTTCTTAACTTTTTAATCGCAGAAGGAGATTTTATTGAACAGACAATGCTCCAGCTTGTGTCCGTTGGAAGCGCGATCAGCGCTCCGTCTTCCAGCATCTTCGCGGCGCGGTTTAAAATTCTATCATCAATATTTGAAGGTACTATATATTCAATCATTAAGCCTCACGGAACCCACAGTAATTTATCCGGCGCGGATTCCTTTAAAAAAATATTCTCGTAACGTCCCGAATGTTTAAAAGAATTTTTTTCCGGAAAATATGTCTGCATGAAAAACCAGATAACATCATCCATTATGCTGTTTGAATCTGTTGTCGTGTAACGGTACCAGATTTCTTTTTCTTCCAGTATTTTTCTGACCTTTTCATCGGTATTGTTTAATTCAGGGTCTGTAATCCTGCGAATTTCGCTTCTAAGCCCTCCGTAAATTGTTTTTTCCACAAAGAACATCCGCAGATGACCGCTCTCATCCATCCAGTAAATTTCAAAAATTCCGGCGACCGCAGGGACTTTTGATATAATTGAATAACGCTCGGCTTTCGCAAGCGGAGACCAGCTTACAAAGTAGTATGCATTGCCTTTTTTTTCCTGAAAGGTGATACTATAGTTTTCCATACATTATGTATAGCATAATATGTTGATTTATACCATAATTTGGCTTTAGGTACAGGTTTTATTCCTGTTTATAATCAAAATAGATGAGCTTTTTCCAAAACTCGATTAGTTTTGAAAAAACCCCATTTATTCATATAATAATCCAAAGATATGAACTTTTCGCCTTGTCAGCATCGTATATTTTTATTATATTACTGTATGAGAAAGGATACACTATCGATGTATCTTATGAATAATTCATGGTAAAATATAAACGTAAATCTATATGTAGTAAGGATTTACATAGTTTTAGTCTGTAAATTCCAGGGCTTGGCACGATATCTGCTGTATGGTATGTGTAGTTTTAACCGCTGTGATATGTTAGTGCAGCTTAATGTTTTTACTTTATCACCTTTTACGGTTTGAACTTCGGGAGGTTATATGCAGAAAAAAGCGTCTAAGTCCAACGATAACCTGCTTGATGTATATTTTAAGCAGGTAAAAGCGTTCCCTCTTTTAACATTTGAAGATGAGCTTGAATTGTCCCAAAAAATTATTGAAGGCGATGTTGACGCTCTTCATAAGTTGGTGAATTCCAATTTAAGGCTTGTTGTTAAAATTGCAGGATTGTTTAATGTCCCCGGAGTTCCTATTTTGGACATGATTCAGGAAGGAAATATCGGTTTGATTCATGCGGCGCAGAAATTCGATTACCGGAAGAATGTGCGCTTTTGCACTTATGCTTCTTTCTGGATACGGCAGTTTATCAGCCGGTTTATTGCCAAGAGACGAAGGCTTGTCCGCCTGCCTCAGCGCAAGGAAGAGACTCTGCGTAAGATTCAGCATGCGTATCATTCTCTCTGCCAGAATTTGATGCATCAGCCGAATAATTTGGAAATTGCGAAAGAACTCGGCATTCCTGTCAGAGATGTTGATTCCTTTATCAGCCTTGCTTCCGATTCACTTTATTACGAGCAGAATAATACCAACGAAACTGTCTGCGCTGTTGATGTCCATGAAGATTATACCTACAACCCCGAGTTAAATTTAATGAAGCAGGCATCCCGCGACGGCGCCATGAATATATTAAATAAATTGAAGGACAGGGAAGCGCGTATTTTAAGTTATCGTTATCAGCTGAACGGCTGCGAGCATCATACATTACGCGAAATTGGAGATAAATTAAACATCTCTCCGGAAACTGTCCGCCAGATCGAAAAGAAAGCGCTGAAAAAAATCCGCGTACATGCAAATGAGTTAAAAGAATATCTATACGTTGAAGCAATGTAAAGAATTGTAGATGAGGAATTGGGAATTTTTTAGTTCCTGATTCCTCGTATCTACTCCCTTTCGCCGAAATAATCTATAATGTAAAAATGATAAGCGAGAATTCCCTTGTAATATATAAAAACAAGCCTGCGATTGTGAAAGAACGCGCTGACGGGAAGTTTTCCATTGTTCTTGCTGACGGTGAGCGTATAAAAGTCCGCGATAAAGATATTGAGCTGATTCATCCGGGGCATGTGAAGGATTTTAAATCGATAGAAGACGCTTTTATTTCTGAAGACGCGATACGTGAAGCCTGGGAGCTTTTATCAGAAGAAGGCGCTTCTTTGTCTTTGAAAGAATTAACAAATTTTATTTTTAATGATTACACGCCTTCCTGCGCTTATGCGGCTTTTTGTCTGCTGCGCAGCGGTCTTTATTTTTCCGGAACGATTGATGAAATTACTCCCCGCAGCAAGGATGATGTAACCGCCGAAGAATTAAAACGTTGCGGTAAGCAGCGCGAAACAGGCGAGCGTTCGCTTTTTTTGGATAGATTAAAAAAATGCTTAAAAAATCCTGCCGCGAATACAATGCTTCCTGATGATCTCAGATTCATGCAGGACGCGGAAGCTCTCTCTTACGGCAAATCGGCAAAGAGCCGCACCTTGAGAGATATCGGTCTTGGCGAAACTCCCGAGGATGCGCATTCTGTTCTTTTAAAAACCGGTTTCTGGACAGCGATGATAAATCCTCACCCCGGACGTTACGGTCTTTCTGTAAACAGCGCAAGTGTCAGCATCGAGCCGCCGCCTGCGCAGGAATACAGGCGCGACCTTAGCCGTCTTGTCTCTTTTGCAATTGACAGTCCGTGGTGCGATGATCCTGACGATGCTCTCTCCGTCGAAATTGAAAACGCCGGTTTTTATTCGCTATATGTTCATGTTGCAGACCCTGCCTCTTCCGTCAAATTTGACAGTCCTGCCGAAAAAGAAGCGCGAGATCGCGGAGCTACTCTTTACCTTCCGGAAGGCGCGGTCAGAATGTTAGCTGAAGAATCAATTCCCATGTTTGCGCTCGGTCTTTCCGGAAAATCATGCGCGCTTACATTCAAGCTGACTATTGACAAAAACGGCGAAGTTACCGGTACAGAGATTTTTCCTTCGGTTGTGAAAGTGCGGCGCATAACTTACGAAGAAGCCGACAGGGAAATTGACGGCGATTGCGAAGACGCGGCAGTGTTACGCGCACTTCTTGAACTGTCGCGGAAAATTTATAACCGGCGTACGGCGAACGGAGCTGTAAATATAGAACTTCCTGATGTTCACATAACAGTTGAAAATGAGAAGGTAAAAATTGAACCAATCTGCGATTACCGCTCTTCATTTATTGTAAAAGAGTGCATGATTGCAGCGGGCGAAGGAGCCGGAACTTGGGCAGCTTCAAAAGGACTTGCCTTTCCGTACATAAGCCAGGAAGTGGAACTGCAGGGAAAAGTGCCGGGAGGTTTTGCCGGTTCCATGCAGCTTCGCAAGTGCATGAGACCGAGGGTTCTTTCCGTTAAACCGGGATGTCATCAGGGACTGGGTCTTGATACTTACACGCAGGTAACAAGCCCTCTGCGCCGTTATACCGATCTGCTTGCGCACATTCAAATTCGCGCTTTTCTCGGCGGCGGAAAAATACTTTCCGCAGATGAAATTTCGGCGCGGCTTGGTTTCAGCGAAGCTGCTTCCGCGGCCGCTGTTCACGCGGAAAGGGCGTCGGATAATCACTGGAAGATGGTTTACCTGCAGCAAAGCATCAGGAACATGTCAGACAAAAAAGATTCGTTTTGGGAAGCTGTCGCAATCGAAAGCAAGGGAAACCGCTGGCTTGTTTTAATTCCTTCTCTTGCCCTGGAAACGCAGGTCGCCCTTCAGAAGAATGTTGCGCCTAACGACATTGTCAGGCTTATTTTAAAGTCTGTGAATATCGCCAAGGGAGAGGCTGTGTTTTTACATTCGCAAAATTAAGTAAATAAACAATTTACCAAAAAATCAATCTTCCCCTGTCGTTTACAAATCCCTGTTTTTCAAAAGCTGGTGCATAACCGCTGTTTGCCGCCGCTTCCCCGTTAATTTTTTCCACAAGAATTTTGTTTAACGGCTGTACATTTCTTGTGTGCGGTATTTTGAATAATGCGATTAATCTCTCAATGTCCGGATCATCCGCTTTCATATAAATCTGTAATTCTTTGCCGTTTTTTAAAGATACGGCGGTTAAATTTGCGCCTTTAAAATAAATTCTGTTATTGGCGCTTCTTGCGCAGCATGAAGCGAACTCTGCGCCGGATGTTAATTTTAGATCCTTTATATCAAGACCGGCGGGGCTTGCCGGATCAGATGCGTTCATCCAGTAAATTCCGTTAAAGGCTTCAGCCTGCTCAAGTTCCGCCGCAATCGATGGAGAGGCGAATTGCAGTGAATTAATTCCCGCGAAAAAACGTCCTGTTACAAGTTCGCCTGATAACTCCAAACGCCGCATTACAGGCAGAAGTTTAGACCAGGAGAATACAGGGGTTTCATGTTCGAGTAACGGACGGCAGAGAATGCCCCAGCGGCTTAAAAGCAGCCTGACTCTTTCGCGCTTTATAGCGTCTTCTTCGAGCGGATTTTCAAATTGATCTTTTGCGTCTTGTTCATCGTCAAGAAGAGAGAACCAGTTGCCGAGTACCGGCGCTCCGCTTTTCCAGCGGTTTTTCAGCGCGCTTGGAATGCGGCTCTGCCGTCCGAACGCACGCGTGTTTTCGTTAGTCTTTGGAATTTCAATCTCTTTTGGAACAAAGCCGGATTCGATTCCTCTTCTTACAGGCTCAAGAGTATCCGCTGTAAGCGCGCCGTTCCAGACTTCGTTCCAGAGCGCCTCCGCGCAGGAGCGGCTGTCGATACCATGATTAATTTCGCCGCACACAGCGTTTAATTCATTTTTAATTTCCCAAAAATCGCGCGAACGGCTGAAAAAATGCGATGAAATTAACTTCGCCATGCCCTCTGTATTTTTTTTCTTTTTTATTTCTGATGATGAGTCTTCGTTATGCGAAACTGCCGCGCGCTGTTTCGCCTGATGTTCAAAGACAAGGTCTAAATCTTCAGGGCGGCAAAAACCAATACGCTCTTTTTGTGCTCCGTACCATAAAAGATGTCCTTCATTGATCTCCCTGTTTAATTTCCCGCTTTCGTATGATAAATTTCTTGCGCATAATATTTCTGTCTCCCATAATTTTGCCGGAGCTGTCCACGCATAAAGATTTTTCCTGAAAACCGGCATCTGACTTTGCGCATCAAAAGAAGAGTGCGCTTCTGAATGGACGCTGACCAGTCCCTGACGAAGGGCAAGGAACGGAACTAGCAAAGCAGCCGGACGTTCTTTTATGAACGGGCGTTCTTTTTTTCTGGAGAGGCGCAGGAGCAGTTCGAGATTTTCGCGATCGCAGATCAATGCCGGGTCAGGAATTTTCGAAGAGAGGTCTTGCGAGAATCCCTCATTGGAAATTACAACATTATTAACCGCTTCATCAACTTCAATAAGGGCTGCTACAGCGTCTTCGGCTTCTGCGGCGGTTACGCCGAATACCGCGAAAATACGTTCAGCAGAGATAGGTCCTTCGTATCGCAGCCATTGACCCAGGAGGCTTAACGGCTCATTTAACCATGTTTCTTCCCATTCGCGGTGAACGACAGATGAAAGAGCGGCTCCGTTCCGCGTAACAGTTTTTATTTTAACAGTATCTATATTTTCGCATAACTCCGCCGGCATTACAGCGCATAACGTTTCCCATTCGTCTTTTGGAATCGCGATGCGCTCTTTAACCCATTCGTTTAATGAAAGAGCGTCATCCGGCGCGTAGCTTTCAATTTCTCTTCTTAATCTTGAAACAAAACTTTCGACAGTTGCCGCTTTTAATGAAGGACGAAGAGAGGCGTTGTTTATCGCTTCTTCTATCACCTTATCCGAAAGCGTCGCCGATTTGGAAGATAAAAGATCGCTTCGCTCGTCATATTCGTACATGAACGCGCTTGTTTCTTCTCTTACAATATCTCTTGAAAACGGACTTGGACTGCCGCTCACAAAAAATGATAGAGTAACACTGCCGTTTTTTACGGAAGAAAAAAATTCCCTAAAGCCTTCCATGTCGAATGTGTCAACAAGACAGCTTCGCCATGCTTCGGCTGTTACGGGAAATCCGTCTTCGCCCGCGACTGCGTCGAAGAGGCGCTTTGATCTCTGGCGCATGATCCACAGCGGAGTCCGTTTGCCGAAAGGCGCTTTTGGAAGCAAGAGGCTTCTTTCGGCGGCTTCGCGGAAATTTGCGCCGAAAAGAGCGGAACTTTCCAAACGATTTCTGAATAATCTCTCCGCGCGGATAATTCCGCCTTTATCAATATTATCCAAAGCCGATAAAGCCTCGCGAAACATTTCTTCTATATTGATGGACGCGTCATCAAGCCCGAGACGCGGTATCAAAAATAAAATATTATCGTCATTGGAAAAACTGGCGACACGAAGATTTATTTTTTCTTCGAGTTCCATGCTCAGGGCAAGCGATAACGGATAATTTATCTGTCCGCCCCTGAAATTGTGCATAACAACAGAATTAAAATCCCTGTTAAGTTCAGTGCCCTTAATTATTTCGATAATAATATTTTTATTGTCAGCTAACGGAAGTCCCTCTTGCGCCTTGTGCTGTAAAATCAATAAATCCTTAAGCGAATTTCTTGCTGCGTTTGTCAGTTTTACGGAAATGTTTTTAGTTCTGTTGAATTCTTCGAGTAACGCAAGAACCCTGTTTGTTAAATTAACGCTGCGGAATTGACGGTCGGCTTTCCAGAAAGGAATATAATCGGCGCTTTTGTCGAGAGGAACGACTTCTACCGCTTCCGGACCGATATTAATGATCTTCCAGCCGCGCGCTCCGAAATCAAAACAGTCTCCAAGGCTGCGTTCCCAGACAAATTCTTCGTCAAGCTCTCCGATTTTTACGCCGTCTTGCAGCCTCATCGAATAATGTCCGCGGTTTGTTATAACTCCGCTGGATGTGTAGAGCAGAACGGCAGTGCCGTCCAGTACTCCGATTTTATTTTCAATCCTGTCAAAAAAGATTCGCGGTTTAACATCGCGTAACCTTGAGTTTGTTTTATTGGGAGAAAGACCCGCAAGCATAAATACAACGCGGTTAAAAGATTCATAGTTAAGATTTTTAAATATATAAAAATTTCTTATAAGTTCGTACAATTCATCAACATTTCTGTCTTTTTCGGCGCATAAGGATAAAATTAACTGAGCCAGTATATCCTGAGGATTTTCGATTGGACGGATTTCTTCGATGTCGCGTTCGTCAACAGCGCCTTTTAAAGCGGCTGCGATCAAAAGGTCTTTGCCGTGAAAAGCAAAAAGTTTCCCATAACTTGTCTGTCCAACTCCGTGTCCGGATCGCCCTATCCGCTGAAGAACCTGCGAAACATTGCCGGGGCTCCCTGCGAGAACCACTTCGTCAATGCTGCCGATATCTATTCCAAGTTCCAGCGAGGCGGTTGCGACTACGCACGGAAGGCTCCCTTCGGCAAGTCCCTTCTCTACGCTGCGTCTAAGTTCCTTGGAAAGAGAACCGTGGTGCGGAAAAGCGACAGCGCCTTTCATCTCACGTACCGCGGGATTGCCGTTATGTGCATTATGCAGAGAACTCTCCCGCGCAAAAAAGGCGGCGCTTTCCTCGTTTAAAAAATGGCATAAACGTTCCGCTCTGCGCCGCGATTCAACAAAAACCAGCACAGTCAAGCCTTCGCGGATACGTCCTAAAATATAATTGACTAACGGCGTGTAACGGCTTGCAGAACTGGAAAGAGCCTGTTCCGCTTCCATTACAATTTCCGGAAATTCAACAATAAGATCAATCTTCTTTTCTGCGGGCGGAGAGACAATATTTACCTTTCTCATTGCGCCGGACGCGCCGCCTGTTTTGCACATAATGCCGCCGACAAATTCGGCTGTTAACTGCGGATTGCGCACTGTAGCGGAAAGACTTATCCTTTGAAACTCTCCCGCGATGAGGGCAAGCCTGTCTATCTGGCAGGAAAGGTACGCTCCTCTTTTGTTGCCAATCATCGCGTGAACCTCGTCAATTATCAGGCATTTAACGGTTGATAACACCTGCCTGCCTTTTGGATTTAAAAGTATAATCGCAAGGCTTTCGGGAGTGAGAGCGAGAATTGACGGCGGATTAATGAAAAAACGCCTGCGCTGCGACTGCGGCGTATCGCCGGAGCGCGTTTCTACGCGGATGGGCGGAAAATCAAGACCTTCATTTTCAAAACGCGTTTTAATTGCAGCTAACGGTATTAACAGATTGCGTTTGATATCTTCGTTTAACGCTTTAAGCGGCGATACATAAAGAACAGAAAGTTTTTCCGCATTTAACCTGTCCTGAGCGCCGCTGCAAAACCGCGAAATTGCCGAAAGAAAAGCTGTAAGCGTTTTCCCGCTGCCTGTAGGAGCGAGAGCCAGAACATTTTCGCCGCGCTCGATCAAAGGCCATGCTTCTGCCTGCACTCCGGTAGGATTTCCGTAAGTTTCTGTAAACCATTTCTGAATTACAGGATGAAAAGATTTAGGCGGCACTTATTGATCCTGTTTGTAATTAAAGCAGCGGATCAAATGCCCTTCTTTAATTTCTGTCAGAGCCGGATGCTCGCCCCGGCACTTTTCTGCAGCAATGGGACACCTTGATACAAATGAACAAGAGGATAATGAAAAATTGGAAGTGATGGATGAGGAATTTGAAGAAGAAATTTCTGATTTATCAGCGTTTCCGGCCGCCGATGAAAACAAAAGTTTCGTATAAGGATGCAGTCCTTCCCGGTACAAATCCGCAGCCGGCGCTTCTTCCATCAGCTCGCCTTTGTACATAACGCCGATGCGGTCGCAGAAATAGCAGGCTACTTTTAAATCGTGGGCGATAAATAAAAATGATATGTTTCTTTTTTTTCGAATGTCGAGTAACAGGTTGAGAATCTGTCCCTGAATGGAAACATCAAGCGCCGAGACAACTTCGTCGCAGATTAAAACTTCAGGTTCCATTAAAAGAGCGCGGGCGATTGAAATTCTCTGTCTCTGTCCTCCGGAAAATTCCGACGGTCTTTTATCAAGGTCGGCAGCCTGAAGACCGGCTTCTTCCAGAATATCCGCCGCTTTTTTACGCAGTTCCCTTTCGCTCACTCCTCTTTGCCTTAACGGCTTTCTGCAGCCGGAAACCAGAACTTCGTATACGCTCATTCTGGGATTTAAAGATCGCGCCGGATCCTGAAAAATATAGCGGACCTTTTCGCGGTAAAATTTTAAATCATCTTTTTTTAAATTTATTACAGACATGCTTTCATCTTCGCCGCATGAAGCGCTGTTGTAAATTATCTCTCCTGCGTCCGCCTCGTACATGCGCACCAAAAGCCTCGCCGTAGTTGTCTTTCCGCAGCCAGATTCGCCGACAAGACCGTATGCTTCGTTTTTTCCAATCGAAAAAGAAATATCATTAACCGCATTGACAAAACGTCCGAAGCGCGCGAAAAATCCGGCTTCAAGATTGAAGCGTTTAAAAAGACCGGAAACTTTTAAAACAGACATGCGTTTAGTATAAAATAATACTGATTATTATTCAATTGCGTGGTATAATTTTACAAGGAGTTTGATATGAAAAATTCTTTTAACTTAACAGGAATTATTGTTCTTTACGCATTATTCCCGTTTTTATTATTCGCATGCAGTCAGAAAAATGATGATGCATTAAAAGTCGACGCTTCTCTTCTTGGTCCGTATTCTCCGGCGTTTACAAGCGTGCAGCCGTTTAATGATGTGAATGCCGCCGAATTGGTCGCGCGGTTAAAGATCGGCTGGAATCTTGGAAACACGCTTGACGCAGTTCCGTGGAGCGGTTTTAATCCTCTCTCTTCTGTCTGGCAGATTGAGACATTGTGGGTTAAACATATTACTACTAAAGAAAATATTGATGCGCTTAAAAAAGCTGGCTTTAATGTTTTAAGAATTCCTGTTTCATGGTCTAAAGTCTGCAATCCAAATTTTATCATCCGCAAAGACTGGATGGAAAGAGTTACAGAAATTGTAAATTACGCAGTTGAAAATGATATGTATGTCATACTCAACACTCATCATGATGAAAGTATTTTTAAATTCAGAAATCACGATACGCCCGAGTCATTAAAAATATTTGAAATAATATGGACGCAGATCGCCTCTCAATTTAAAAATTATAATGAGAAGCTGATCTTCGAAGGATTAAACGAGCCCAGATCAAAGAACAGCTCAAACGAATGGACCGGCGGCACTGTTGATGAACGAAATAATTTAAATAAACATCATCAGGTTTTTGTTGATACTGTCAGAAAAACAGGCGGCAATAACGAAAAGCGTTTGTTGATGATTACTCCGTATGCCGCGTCAACTGAAGTATCGGCGATAAACGGACTGGTTCTTCCTGATGATATAATAGAAAATAAATTAATCGTATCTGTTCATTCATATTCGCCTTATGATTTCGCGCTTAATGTAAACAGCGCTGTAAATACATGGAGCAAAGAAAATTTGGATGATACTTCTCCTGTTACGGATATGATCGACCGCGTTTATGAAAAATTTGTTAAAAACGGAATTCCTGTTATATTGGGCGAGTTCGGCGCGATGAACAAAGACAACGAAGAAGACAGAGCGCGGTGGGCGGAATTTTATACAGGATACGCAAGAGGAAAAGGCATCCCGTGCGTCTGGTGGGACAACGGCGCTTTTAGCGGTAACGGCGAATTGTTTGGATTGATCAACAGGGCGAATAATGTAATCGCATATCCTCTTGTGCTTGATGGTTTAATGCGCGGCGCGGGAGTTAAATAAAACTTTACCTTGTTGTTAAATTCGATTGTTTGCGCTAAAATAATTTCATGTTAGAAAAATTCTTCAAGGCGTTGTTCGGTTCTCAGCAGGAACGGGACATGAAAAACATGAAGCCTGTTCTTCAGTCAGTGAATGACAAAGACGCCTGGGCAAAATCTCTTCCGGCAGAGGAATTTCCGCGCCAGACTGTTTTATTCCGCGAACGCTATAATAACGGCGAAAGCCTTGACAGTATTTTACCAGAAGCATTTGCGCTTGCGCGGGAAGCGGCTATGCGCACTCTCGGCGAGCGTCCTTACGATGTTCAGATTCTCGGCGGCATTGTTCTGCATCAGGGAAAAATAGTCGAGATGAAAACCGGCGAAGGAAAGACATTGATGTCTGTCGCCGCGGCGTATTTAAACGCCATCCCCGGCTGCGGCATTCATGTTGTTACTGTAAACGATTATCTTGCAAGCCGCGATGCCGAATGGATGCGTCCTATTTTCAGTTACCTTGGTCTTTCGGTAGGAACAATTCTTTCAAATATGGATAACGCGCAGCGCAAGGAAAATTACGCATGCGATATCACATACGGCACAAATAATGAATTTGGTTTTGACTATCTCCGCGACAACATGCACCGCGATATGGAAAGCCGCGTACAGCGAGGGCATCATTTTTGCATCGTGGACGAAATCGATTCTATTTTAATTGATGAAGCGCGGACTCCGCTGATTATTTCCGGCGCCGCCGAAGACGACACTTTTAAATTTTCGGAAGTTAACAAACTTTTGGGCAGTCTGCGCGAAGTTGAAAAAAAAGAAAACGGCGAATATCCTGATGAAGCGCGGGGCGAAGAAATAATTGGCGATTATAAAATCAACGAAAAAAATAAAAGCGTTTCTTTCAGCAATCAGGGGCTTGCGAACATTGAGGAAGTTTTAAAAAAGAGAAGCCTTATTCAGGGCGCGATTGTTGACGAGGAAAATTTCGAGTACATTCATTATTTTACACAGGCGTTACGCGCACATAAACTTTTTCATATTGACGTTGATTATGTTGTGGAAGAGGGACAGGTTCAGATTGTCGATGAATTTACAGGGCGCATCCTTCACGGCAGGCGTTATTCAGACGGACTGCATCAGGCTATCGAGGCGAAAGAGCGCATAAAAATCGCGCAGCGCAACAGGACTTTAGCCACAATTACTTTTCAGAATTATTTCAGGCTGTATAAAAAAATATCCGGCATGACAGGAACCGCCGATACTGAATCCGTCGAGTTTGATAAAATCTACAAGCTTTCGGTTGTAGTAATTCCGACAAACATGCCGGTCGCCCGCAAGGATGAGGATGATTTAGTCTATCTTAACGAAGCTGAAAAATACAAAGCGTTATGCGACGAGATAGCCGAAGCGAATAAAAAAGGCCAGCCAATGCTGGTAGGAACTGTATCAATCGAAAAATCGGAAAAAATTTCCGCGCTTCTTTCGCGCAGGGGAGTCCGTCACGAAGTGTTAAACGCGAAAAATCACGCTCGCGAGGCTCTAATCATCGCGGAAGCGGGAGCGAAAGGTTCTGTTACAATTGCAACTAACATGGCAGGCCGCGGCACGGACATCAAGCTGGGAGGAAATCCGGAGCACCGCGCCCGCCGCCGCGCCGGAACAAACGCGACAGAAGAGCAGTTCAAAGCCGTCTATAAGGAAGAAATAGAAAAATGGCGCAATGATTATCAGGAAGTAAAATCGCTTGGAGGACTTTATGTAATAGGAACAGAACGCCACGAGAGCCGCCGCATCGATAACCAGCTTCGCGGCCGTTCCGGGCGTCAGGGAGATCCGGGGAAGAGCCGGTTCTTTATTTCGATGGATGATGAGCTTATGCGCCTGTTCGGCGGCGAAAGAATGAAAAATATTATGGCAAGGATTGGAATGTCGGGAGGAGAGGCGATTTATCATCCGATGCTGAACAAGAGCATAGAAAACGCGCAGAAAAAAGTAGAGGAGCGCAACTTTGAAATCCGCAAACATCTTCTTGATTACGACGATGTTTTGAATCAGCAGAGAAAATTTATTTACGAACAGCGCGACGCGATACTTGTCGATAAAAGTTTAAAAGACCGCGTAAATGACGCGACGGCGGATATCGCAGGCGATCTTATTGATGATTATAACGAAGCTGCAAGGAATGATTTAAACGGCGCCTTCAGGGATTTAAAGGATCAGTTACGCGCAAAGTTCGGCTACAATCTCGACATCGATCCGGACACCAGGGAATTTAAAAACGCGGAACTGCTGGAGA
>Ga0209755_10000554_pt1 | contig 67023 bp, 57 predicted proteins | sample TergutCo191P1_FD_187301 | JGI IMG/M metagenome (GOLD analysis project Ga0209755, IMG submission 187301) | Cornitermes sp. P1 segment gut microbial communities from Petit-Saut dam, French Guiana - Co191P1 (SPAdes) (version 2) | ecosystem: Host-associated > Arthropoda: Insects > Digestive system...
TTGATTCGTATTTTGAAACCTGCCAATAAGGCTTTCTCACACTTAAACAGCACCGCGCACAGCGGTGCTGTTTAAGTATACCACAAAATCCCACACCTGTACAGGTGCTTTTCTATTTGACGCTTACCTTACTGCAAGGAAAGAAACGGAGCAGGAGCTGAAACGGCTACGCAGGGAAAATGAGTTGCTGCGGGATTTTCTTCACCTTGCTGGAAGGAGGTGAAGGCAAGCGTGAAATATTTAGCGATTTATCGACACCGAGAAAAGTATGGCGTTGCAACGATGTGTAAGCGTCAAATAGAAAAGCACCTGTACAGGTGCTTTTCTATTTGACGCTTACAGCGTTCCAGTATAGTTCCAGTAGTGGCCACTTTGCATAAAAAATGAGAAAGCCCGAAGCAGCTGAAACCCAGCTATTTCGGGCTTTATTTGGTCCGAGTGAAGAGACTTGAACTCCCGGCCTCTTGACCCCCAGTCAAGCGCGCTACCAACTGCGCCACACCCGGAACTCGTTACATTATAGCACAAATGCGGTGGGTTTGCAAGTGTTTTTTGCGATTTTTTGAAAAATTATAAAATTAGTGAAAAAACGCTTGACAAGCGCAACGTTTTATGGTATTGTGTAATTGCGTAAATTCAAAACAATAGTAGGAGGATACACAAATGGAACGCGATTACGGCAGAGAAATTGACGAACTGAAAGGCATGGTCGCCGAGCTGGCACAGCGCGACGAGAAAGTCCGCATGCTGCCGGACAGTCACATGCGGCGCATGGCCGGCAACAAGCATCAGTCCAAGCAGCTGCGCGAACTTTGCAAGCGCTCGCTCGACGATGGCGGCACGGGCGCGGTGAGCTACGTGGGCGTGTTTTCGTCGGGTGGGCGGCAGTCGAACTGGATTAGCGAGCGCGACACCGACAGCCTGCTGGCACTCATCGAAAGCAACGCCGCCGCAAAGGTGCTCACCAGCATCGGCAACAACGACCGGCTGAATATGCTGCTTGCGCTGCTGCGAGCACCCAAAACCGTGGCGCAGCTGGTGGAGCACTGCGGCTTCAACACCACCGGGCAGGTGTATCACCATCTCAAGCCGTTGTTGGCAGCCGACTTGGTTGCGGAGGACGGCGAAAAACGTGGGCACTACGCGGTTGTGCCGCATCGCGTGCAGGGCATCATCATGGTTCTCGCGGGCGTGAGCGATCTGCTAGATCCGAAGCACAGCACCAGCGAAATGTGGATTGAGCACGACATCGACGATGAGGAATAGTCAGCGCCAGATTGCCCCGCAGTTTCGCTCGTCGGTCACGTCGTGCAGCGCCAAATTTTGCGCTTTAATGTGTGCCTTTTGCCATTTCCACTGCAAGTCGCGCTGGCGATAGAGCTTGGGACAGCCGCGGTCGCCATATCGCGTTGCCAGCGCGGGCAGCGTGGGCAGCGCGGCGTGGTAGGCATCATCCAAACCGGCGAGGTAGCCGATGATGTCATCGCAGGTCATGGTCTCGAGCATGGCGATGTTGTCGGCGCGCAGCGCAAGCCTAAGATGCCGCTCGGTGGGTGGTGCGAACTCCCCTGCTGCGAGCCATTGCGCCTGCGTTTTATGGTGTTTCACGCCGAGATGCTGCTTCACGGTTTCGGGCAAGTTGTTATATGCAGCTTGATCAAGGCGCATGTCTTCGAGCGTTTCGCCATTGCCCTTGTAGTCTTGAATGAAGCCATAGATGCTCGTGCAGCCCAGACTTGTGAGCGTGTCGATCAGCTCGCTGAGCTGGGTTGCGTTTTCTTGCGTTGCCAGAAAAGTGGGCTGCATGGCGAGCCCAAGCGACAGCCCGGTGGTGATAATCTCACACAAAAACGCGAAGTCGCCTTTGCGCACCGCGAAGTTGTCGTGGTAGGCTTCGGTGCCGTAAAACGTGGTGTCGATGGTCGTCACGCCTGCATGCTGCACCTGCGAGAGGTATTCGTGCAACGCAGCTTGGTCGCGCAGGGCAATGCCGTTGATCTGCAAAAATGGCGCGCCCGCAAAGCCCAGCTTCCGGTTGAGCGCAATGTTGCGGGTGAGCTCGGGGTAGTCTGCGCAGTGGCTGATGGCGTAGCTCACGGGCATGCCGTGTTGCGCGAACCGCAGCGCCAATCGCTCACCGGCTTCGTAGGGCACACCGTGGGGCGCCGCTTTGCGCGAGCAGAAAAAACAATGGCGGCACGCGCAGCCACAGGGCACGCAATGGTTGATAATCATCAGCGATTTGTTCGTCATAGCAAGTCCTCCAAGGCGCGTAGCAGTGCGCCGTTTTTGAGTCTTTCGCGCATTGGCTCAGCCCATGCGGGGAATCGCTCGCGCTGTGCAGCTGTCCACAGACCAACCAAGTCGCAGATTAAGGAATCCACCGTTTGTTCAGCAAGATTGGTTGCGCCATACGCTGCTCGAAACGCTGCCTGTGCACGCGGCGAAAGCGACGAACACACATTGCGCACATCGCCATAGGCATAGCCACGCCCAGCGAGATTGTAGTCGAACATCAACGCCGCTGCGCCGTCGCGCGCCACGGCTAGGTTGGTATGATAAAAATCGTTATAGGCCAAGGTCTGTGGCAACGCGGCAATCTTCGCCCAAATCGTATCATAGTGCGTAAACAACACCGGCCAAAACGTCGCGCTGGGGAATTTTTCGGCCAACACACGCAGGTTCGTGAGCGTAAACACATCGGTTTCGGCGGTTAGTGTATGCAGTGCGGCGAACTCTCGCCCCACCTTGTGCAGCAATTTATACCACGCCGCAATTGCCCGCGCGACATTCGGGTCATCCATGTCTTCAGGCTGACCCAATCGCCACCGCGGCGAGTGCGCCAAATCTTCCAGCAACAGTGAGTCTTCCGTCTGCGCCAGCACACGCAGAGTGGGAACGCCGCAGCCTTGCAATATGCCATAAAACTCAATTTCTCGGCGGTGCTCGGCGCGCTCGAAAACTTTCAGCACGCCATCGTCAGTGCGATACACCGAAATGCCGTCTTTTTCGCGCAGTTTAATCATGTGCAACCCCCTCCAACAAGCGCCCGCCATCGTGCCACGCGCCATACATCTCGCCACGCCGAGTGCTTTCGATGAACCTCTGCAGGCGGCTTTCGAACAGCTCCTGCTGGTTGCGGCGCAGGCAGGTTTGGATGTTGTCAATGCGCACACGCTGATACAGCGGCGGCAGCGCGAGAAAGTTGGCATGCACCGCTTCGTCAGCCTTGAGCGCCGCCAACACCTCGGGATGGATGGCGAAGCCCATGTCCGGCAAACACGCCCTGCCGCGGTCGGTCATCAGACCCAAGCGCTCCAACCGGCGCACGCGCTCTTTGTTGAGCTCCGTCCAGTTGCTGTGCTTTGTGCGCGGCGAAAACCGCTGCAAGCCCTGCTTCTTCGTGCTGTCAATCCAGCCGAAGCACAGGGCCTCCTCCACCGCATCAAGGTAAAACACAGCCCCGCCCGATGGCTTTGTGCTGATGTTGATCCAGCAGTGGCTTGCGCGTTCGCCGTTTGCGAGCAGCCACGCCCGCCATTCGTCGCGCGTTTTCACCGCCAACAGATTGCTCGTTTCCATGCTCGTTGCTCCTTATGCACAGCAAAGCCGGCACTGTGCAAGCGCCGGCGTTATTCGTATGATTGGGTTTACTCGTCGCGGCCTTTGCGGCTTTTTTTGCGCTTGGCGTTGATTTCCTCAATGCGAGCGTTGCGGGCTTCTTCTTGCTCGGCCTTTGCGGCCTCTTGCTCGGCTTGCGCACGCTTTTGCTGGGTGATGTTCGTGTGGATGCTCGTGCGGGTGATGCGCAGGCGCACATTGTCGCAGCTTTCAATCACCAAGCTGTCTTCTTCAATCATCATCACGCGGCCAAGCACACCGCCGATGGTCATGATTTCGTCCGTAATTTGCAGGTTATCGCGCATGTCTTGCTCTTGCTGTTTGCGTTTTTTGGACGAACGGCTTTGCATCACAAACATCAGCACCATCATGCCGCCGATCAACGCAAACATCATCCAAGGCGTTCCGCCATCTCCGCCACCAAAAAGTCCCATAGTTTTGTCCTCCTCAAATTTATACCATTATAGTATAACATGTCCGGCGCGCAAATGCAAGTGAATTTTCAGTGAATTTATGCGCAAAATTTTGCAGCGTAGTGCGCTAAAGTTCCCGCAAACTGTCATTTGCACGCCGCAAGTGAAAAAAACGCGCGAATATTGCCTGTTTTTCGCGAACGCAGCATTGACTTTCATGCGGTGATATGTTAAACTTGTCGGGCAGATAAACCAAGATTAAGGATGATGAGTATGAACCTGCACAGCATGAAATTGCCCGACCAACTTGAAGATATCGCGCGTTGGTTTGCCGAAGACGGCCACGAAGAAGACGCACTGCACAGCGATCTGACCGGGCATCAGCCTGCGTTTGCCGCTGCGGTCGCCGCGCCTGCGCCCATGCCGTCGTCGCTTTATGACTTCGACTTCAGCGCCGCAGCCCCACCCGCGCAAGACAGCGAGCCCCAGCGCTTTGCTCTGGTTGAAGAAAGCACAGAGCCATCCCCACCGCCTTCTTCAAGCGCGCGCAGCGCGAAAGAACGCAACAGCAACCGCACGCTGATCAAAATTGCTTGTGGCGTTGTGGCGAGCCTGCTGGTGTTTGTGCTTGCTGTGATGGCGCTGCCGCCGCTGTTTGGCGTGGGGCTGTTTGTGCAGCACGACGAGAACATGCTGCCGCGCTTCAACGTGGGCACCGTTGCGGTGTATCGCCCAAGGGCGTTCGAGGACATCCCCATCAACGCAGACATCGTGTTTGCCACCAGCGAAGCCTACGTGCAAAGCCGCGTGATTCGCCGCAACGACGTACAAAATTTGTTCATCGCCCAAGGCATCAGCTCACGCGAGCCTGCCACGTTTGTGTATTACGCCAATGTGCGCGGGCAAACCTTGTTTGGCATCCCGATGCTGGGCTACGTGGTGCAGTGGCTGCTGCCCACGCTCAACCAAGTGATCATCGCCGCCGCCCTCGCCGCATTGCTGGCCATGCTGATTATCCTTAGCCGCAAGCGCCCAAAACCAGCTGCCCCCAAAGCCGCCGAAGTCGAAGATATTCTGGACGACAGCTTCTTCGCCATGCTGGGCATCGCGTAGTGCCTGCGGGCGCAAAGTTCTTGTTACTTTTTTTGCAAAAAAAGTAACCAAAAAAACCTAGATTTTATAAAGCCCCACCCTCTGCGAGCCAGAGAGTGGGGTTTTTGTTATTTCGATAATCGTCCACCGCGAAGCGGCTAAAGTTCTTTTTGGTTCTTTTTCTTTCAAGAAAAAGAACGGTCACGTACGCTACTTAAAGCCCTGCCAAGACAGGTTGGGGTAGCGCTTTGAGGGATTCGGGTTGCTCTTGTTGCTGTTGCGCGAGGGCGTGTTGGTGCTGCGGCCGCCGCAGACGCAGATGGGTGTGGGCTCGCTGGCGGCACTGTCGTGGTAGGCCTGCACGCAGTATTCCACGTAGGCGTCGGGCGGCAGGTCTTTGTGCAGAAAGCTGCAATCGAGCGCGTGACCGATGATGCTGAAGTCCTCGGCTGGGTCGTAGCGAGCGTAGACAACATAGGCCGAGGCTGCGTTGGCGGCGTTCCAGCGCAGCTCAACGCTGTCGTTGTCTTGCGGGATGCAGCGCAGGTTTTGCGGCATTTCGGGCGTAGGCAGCGCCGGGAGCGACTGCGCCTCTGCCATTGCGCTGGCCTGGCTGGTGCGACCGTTGTGCACAGCTTGCACGAAGTAGTAATATTTCGTCATGGGCTCGGGCGCTGCGTCGAGGTAGTGCGTGTCGCCGGTTTCGCCCACCATGGCATAGCCGCTCCACGGGCTTTCGCTGCGGAACACACGGTATTGCACGTCGCTGTGCAGCGACTGCCAGCGCAACGCAATGTAACGCGAGCCATGCGCAAAGGCACACAACTGCGCCGGAGCTTGCAGCGGCGGTGTGGGCGGTTCTGGCGGATGCGAAGGCATGGACGGGTGCATCGGCATTTGGGGTTGCGATGGCATCTGCGGGTGCGGCTGCATGGGCGCATGCGGTGGCGCGAATTGCGGCTGTGGCGCATACTGGTGTGGCATGGGTGCATGTGGCGGCGCGGACATGCAGCTGGGTTGCATGTGCTGGTGTGCAGGCGGCAGGGTCACGCTGGCGTAGTCACAGGGGCGGCTTTTGCCATGGCGATTGTAGCCCGAAATGCAGTAGAAATATGTACGCCCGGGTTGGGTGGTGGTGTCTACGAAGGCGCGCTCTGCCACGGCGGCGATGGGCTGCATGGTGGCGGGCTGGCTGCCGCGCAGGATGATGTAGCCGTCTGCGCCCTTGGATGCGCCCCATTGCAGCGAGGCGTGGTTGTTTTGGTAGACCTGCGCGGTGAGGCGAGCCGGCGATTTGGGCACAGCGGCACTTTGATCATGACCCGGCGGATGCGCAGCTTGCGGCTGTGCGTGGGCGGCATTCCCCCAATGGTAATGCGGGTGTTGGTCCATCGCGCATTCCTCCCTGTATTTATGGTTTAGTTCACTATATGCCCGCGCGCGTAAAATTGCCCCTGCGCATGAAAAAAAGCCCCCGGTGTTGAGGGGGGCTTTGCTGGTTACACTTGCTTGGGCACATGGGTGCGCTCGGTGAACTTCTTGCCATACTTTTCGTCCAGCAGCGCGCGAAACGTTTCCTGCTCGTGGTCGCTCATGGCATCTTTGGCGAACAGCGAAATGCTGCCATTGGGGTTGTTGAGCGTGAAGAACGTGGGGAACTCCCATGCACTGGCGAAGTAATCATATTGCCAAGTTGCAGCGATATGTGGTGCCGTCTTGCTTTGGCCGGTGTATTCAATGCGGTCGTGGAAGAACACGAACGTCTCGCTTGCGGGGTTTTCCTCCAGCTGCTGATAAAGCTTGCGTTCCTGGGGCTTTCTGATCAGCGACCACGCAGAACTGCATATAACCAACAAAAGAAAAGCCGCTGAATACAGAGTCATGCGCAGTTCATTGAGCAGAATTCCACCAGTCAGTCCCATCGCCCCAAGCGCCAACATTCCTGCCAACGCAAACGGCCAACCACGCTGTTTTGCTTGCAGGAAGGCTCGGTGCGTTGCGTAATCCTGCGCGGCATGCAGGGTGAGGATGGGGTCGTGCATGTGTACCTCCGAACCCCCACCGGCGCATTCGCGCCACCTCCCCCAAGGGGGAGGCATCAACTGTGCGGGTTGAGTTTTGTCAAGCTGTTTTTTCAAGTGGAAAAATCGCTGCGTAAAATCAGCGCAGACGCTCAGTGCCTCCCCCTTGGGGGAGGTGGCACGCGCAAGCGTGACGGTGGGGGTTACGCCTTGTTCGCGCAACCGAGCACCGTTTTGATTTTGTGCGCAACCATCGCTTCAATCGCCGCGCGGGCAGGCGTGAGGTACTGGCGCGGGTCGAAGTGAGCGGGGTTTTCGCTCAAGTGCACGCGCAGGGCGGCGGTCATGGCAAGGCGCAGGTCGCTGTCGATGTTAATCTTGCACACAGCACCGCGCGCGGCTTGGCGCAGCATGTCTTCGGGAATGCCGATGGCATCTTCCAGCGCGCCGCCGAGGTCATTGATTTGCCGCACGAACTCTTGCGGCACGCTGCTTGCGCCGTGCAACACAATGGGGAAACCCGGCAGCAGTTTCGCGATGTCGTCGAGGATGTCGAAGCGCAGTTGGGGCTCGGTGCCCGGCTTGAACTTGAACGCGCCGTGGCTGGTGCCAATGGCGATGGCCAGGCTGTCCACGCCGGTGCGGGCGACGAACTCTTCCACTTCTTCGGGGCGGGTGTAGCTGGCATCTTCTTCGCTCACGTTCACGTCGTCTTCCACGCCGGCCAGCTGACCCAGCTCGCCTTCAACCGTCACGCCGTGGGCATGAGCGTATTCCACCACTTGCTTGGTGAGCTTGATGTTGTCTTCAAAGCTGTGGTGCGAGCCGTCGATCATGACACTGGTGAAGCCGCCGTCGATGCAGCTTTTGCAGGTCTCGAAGTCCGGACCGTGGTCCAAGTGCAGCGCGATGGGCAAACCGGTGGTTTCCACCGCAGCCTCAACGAGTTTGACGAGATAGGTGTGGTTTGCGTAGGCGCGAGCACCTTTGCTCACCTGCAGCACGAGCGGCGCGTTGAGCTTTTGCCCGGCTTGCACGATCCCTTGGATGATTTCCATGTTGTTGACATTGAACGCGCCAACCGCGTAGCCGCCTTCGTAGGCTTGCTCGAACATTTTCTTTGTGGTGACCATTGGCATGATGTTGCCCTCCTTAAATCTAATACAGTCTATTATAACACACTGCGCGCCAATGTGCAAGAAAAATCTTTGTGGCAGCGCCCGCAACCCCGCGTGTAGGGGCGGCAATCTGCCGCCCGTGTGTCTTGATGCCGTGTGGAAATTTTCGGGCGGCGATCTGCTGCCCGGGATTTTATGGCGCGCAAAAGAGAAACGGGCGGCAGGTTGCCGCCCCTACACTAGACTGGAGTGCGAGAAAATTTCACACAAAGCTTGACTTGCCGCGCGCCATCTGCTATAATAGAAAGATATTACACTTGGCAGGAGGAACCAGCATGACCATCAACCTAACCGGACGCGACACCCTGCGTGCGCTGCTGCAACAAGCTTGCGGCACAGCCGAAAGCTACACCATAGAGCACTATCTGACCATGCAGTTGGCAGCGGTTCGCCAGCAAGTGGGCAGCCAAAACGTACTGCTTGGACTCTCCGGCGGCGTGGACAGCTCGGTGTGCGCCGCGCTGCTAACCCGTGCGCTGCCGGGGCAACTGACCTGCGTGTTTGTGGATCACGGTCTGATGCGCCAACATGAGGGCGATGAAATCGAAGCCGCCTTTGCCGGGCAAGCGCTCACGCTCATCCGCGTGAATGCACAAGCACGGTTCTTGCAAAAACTCGCTGGCATCATCGATCCTGAGCAAAAGCGCAAAATCATCGGCGAAGAATTTATCCGTGTGTTCGACGAAGAATCCGCCAAACTCGGCACGATTCCCTTCCTCGCGCAGGGCACGATATACCCCGACATCGCCGAAAGCGGCACCGACGGCAGCGAAGTCATCAAAAGCCACCACAACGTGGGCGGTCTGCCCGAAGACATGCAGTTCGCGCTGGTTGAGCCGCTGAAGTGGCTATACAAAGAAGAAGTGCGCGAGCTGGGGCGCCTGCTTGCCCTGCCTGCCGCGCTGGTGAATCGCCAGCCCTTCCCCGGGCCCGGTCTTGGTGTGCGTGTGATTGGCGACATCACGCAAGAGAAACTCGACGTGTTGCGTGCCGCCGATGCCATCCTGCGCGCAGCGCTCGATGCCCTGCCCGCCGACAGCCGCCCAAGCCAGTATTTTGCCGTGCACACCGGCGTGAACTCCGTGGGTCTCAAGGGCGAACAGCGGGTCTATGGCCCGGTGATTGCCCTGCGCGCGGTGGTGACGAGCGACTTCATGACTGCCGCCTGTGCGCCGCTGCCGCTTGAGCTGTTCGGTCGCATCGCGCAACGCATCGCCGAGGAAATCCCCGCCGTGAGCCGCGTGGTGCTGGACATCACGCCCAAGCCACCGGGGACGATTGAATGGGAGTGATTGCGGCGGCCTGCGAAAGCCTTAATAAACAAGACTTTGCGCGTTTTGCAAGCAAGCACTGATACCATTTTGATACTGAATTAAACGGGAATAATTTGCCCGCTTGAATGCTACGTTCAAGCGGGTTTTTGTTATGCACTATTCGCTATATCTGTTTGCTAGCGATTCGAGGGCAGCTAGTTTTTCTTCTGCTTCTTTGGGGTTTGTTAAAAGGCTTGTTAAAAAATCATTCGCAACATTGCTAATTAAAGATGTTCCAATCGCTTGTTCTTGCTCGGTATTTTTAATTTCTGATTGTGCCTTTAGCAACTGAAGATTCTGCTCATGCTTTAGCGTTGTAATTTCCAACTCCATCTTATGTTTTTCTCTCAAGTTGCCAATATCAATTTCGTGTTGTTGCATCAGTCGGTTGGTTTCTGCTTGATTTGATTCGGCTAGCTTTTTCAAATCTGCTTTTCCCTTTTGTCTAGCTCCAAAATACGAGGCAAGCGCCGTAATCACCGCCACAACAACAGTCGCAATATGTGGTAACCAATTCATAGTATTCTCTCCTAACTTTATTTTTAAGGCTTACGCCACTGTTTCGTTGGCTCAAACTTACCCATGTCATCCGCCGTGTCCGGCCAGTTGAGTTTCCACTCCATACAACTCGAACAGCCGTGTCATTACGAACCAAGCGATTGACTAACGGTCATTCTGCGCGAATTTAAGGTATAAGGTCTGTAAACCAGGACAGAAGCCACATGATAATAGCTATCAAAATCACAAAAACACCTCCTTCGCGATAAAATCCTATCAAGTCTGCGGGTGAGTGCAATTCCCTAAAACCACATCCAGATGAACCCAAAGCCCAGGAAAAACAGCAGCCAGTTGAAGAACGTGGCCTCCCAACGAGTGCTGAAGATGGTGTTGTAGACACGGATGGTGGTTTGTGCAGTACGATTGCCGTCGACGGTGGTGGCGGTGATGGTCGCCGCGCCGCGACCGGCTGCGGTGACCACGCCGCTTGCGCTCACCGTCGCCACAGAGGTGTCGCTGCTGCGCCAAGTGACGTTGCGATTTGTTGCGTTGACGGGGGTTACGTTTGCCGTCAATTGCGCCGTTTGACCTCGCGTTAGCTGTGCAGGCGCGCCCGAAACGCTCACGCCGGTGACGGGACGGCTCACGGTGATTATCACTTGCGCGCTGAAGTCGCCCGTCTGGGCGTCCGTAGCTATAATGGTTGCCGTGCCGGGTGCGCGCGCGGTGACTCCGCCAATGCCGTTGACCGTCGCAACGGACGGGTTGGTCGATTGCCACTGCACGTTGCGGTTTGCCGCATTGGCAGGCGTAACCGTCGCAGTCAGTTGCAACGTCTGGTTCACGTTCAGTGCGCGCGTGGCAGCGCCGGCGATGGTGATACCCGTTACCCTTACCCGTGGCAGCACGGTAATCGTCGCTTGCGCCGTGTGACCACCGCACTGCGTGGTTGCGGTGATAATCGCCACGCCGCCCGGACCGGGCACAGCATCAACAAAGCCGTAGTGTCGCACGGTTGCAACAGATGGGTCGCTGGTTGTCCACGTAACCTCGCGATTTGGCGCAGTGGCAGGTGTGAGTTGCGGCGACAAACGAACTCCCGTTGAATTTTCATTGATTGTCCACTCGGAACGATTAAGCGTGATGCCCTCAACCGGCACAAACGGCACCGTGATAACCACCTGACTTGAGTGGCTGCCGCATCTGGTTTGTGCAGTAATGATCGCCGTGCCCGCACCTCGGGCAACTATCCATGTTGGCCAGACTCCACCACTCGATATAATTTCCGCCACTGAAGGATCATTGCTACGCCAATGCAAAAATTGATCCGCATTGGCAGGTTGCACCGCGGCAGTCACTCGCACATCTTGCCCAAAGTACATCGTGTGCTCTGTCACATCCAACGTTAAGCGGGTGGCGGGCGCATACACCGTCCAAAACCGAGTTTCCGCTTGCACATATTCTCCATCACCACGATAGATGCGCGCGGTGATGTCTGCCACGCGGTTCGCATTGTTGCCCGCTGTCACCAAGCCGTTTTGGTCCACCGTAATAGAGCTATTGCTGCTTCTCCAAACCACATTTCGGCTGCACGCATTGGCGGGAATCGTGGTTGCCGTGAGCTGAAACGTTTCGCCGATGATAATGTCGCGTTCGCTTGTTTGGTTGAGCACCACGCCCGTCACGCCAACATTCACCACCGTCACGGTCAGTTGGTCGGCGAGCTCACCGTTTTGCGTCGCAACAGTAATGGTCGCGCTGCCCGGCGTCAAGCCGGTGACCCGACCACTTTGGTTAACGGTTGCCACGCTGGTGTCGCTGCTGCTCCATACCAAGGGTTGCGTGGGGAACACAAACGCCGACAGTTGCGCTTGTGTGTTCAGCGAACGGTCAATGAACACATCCGATTGATGCAGCCAAAGCATGCCGCCAATCCATTCGCTAATGTTCAAGATGCCGCGACCAAAGCGCAGGTCGCTTGCAAAACGCCATGGGGTAACACTTTCGCGAATCACCTCTCGCGCCGCAGCCGGTGTAATGCCCGGGTGTTCTGCGCGCAGCAGCGCTACAGCTCCCGCCACATGCGGTGCTGCCATGGAGGTGCCGCTATCGTTGCCAAAGCGGTTGTTTGGCAGTGCGCTGCGGATGCTTACCCCCGGTGCTGCAACATCCACCACATCACCAAAGTTAGAAAACCAGGCAGGTGCGTCGCTGTTGTTCGTTGCCGCCACGGTGATGGCCTGCGCCACCCGTGCGGGTGAAGTGCTTTGCGCGTTTCGTCCGTCGTTGCCCGCAGCAACCACAGGCACAATATTGCGCTCGGCGGCATAGCGCACGGCGTTATCCATCGCCGCATTGGCAGGACCGCCGATGCTCATGTTCAGCACATGTGCGCCGTTGCTAATCGCCCAGTGTATCCCCGCGATAATCGTTGTCGCAGTGCCTTCGCCGAAGTCGTTCATCACCCGCACCGGCATAATCCGTATGTTGGGCATGTGCAGGGTTACGTCCACCACCGTGCCGGCAACGTGCGTGCCATGACCGTGGTTGTCGTGCGGATTGTTGCTTCCATTGAATGCGTTGAATCCCGTTGTTAAGCGGTTGGCAAACCATGGGTGCGCGGCGTCAACGCCGGTGTCCAGCACCGCAACCACAACGTTGGCGTTCTGGTGCCCTTGCGCAATCAAGTGCGCCATATACGCCGGTGCGCCAATGCGCTGCACGCCCCAAGACAAATGCGCCGCATTGAGCGGTTGCAAGTCTTGCAGTTGCATATTCGTCGGCGTAACAATCACGTCGGGCTCGGCAAACAGCACATAAGCCGATGCTTCCAAATAGGCTGCCGCCGCGACGGCCGCGCAAATGCTGGCAAACTGCAGCACATGCAGATCATTCGGCCCTGTGACGACTGCCTCCGGCTGCACGCAGGGCAGTGTTGCGCCCGGTTTCAGCGTGACCAACACACGCATCATTTGGAATTGTTCGCGCAGTTCGCAGTCTATGTTCGCTGCCTCTTGCACCGAAAATTCATCGCCCCAGTCGCTTTGCAGCAGCTGGGCAATGGCTTGATAAAACGGCAGTTCATCCGGCGTTTGCGCCGCGCCAATGGGCATCACGCCAAGCAGCAACAAAACGACCAGCAGCAATGCTACGATTCTTTTACGGTTCATGGTGTTAACCTCCACATTGGCTTTGCTGCAAGTATAACACAGCTTTGCCCATTTGTCAATAACATTGGCAGGCGTAATGCCTGCGAAGCGACCGAGCTATGCTACGACCATCGCTAAAGCAAGCTCTCAAATATTTCTGGCTGCGGGTTGGCAATCACCACATGCGCGAGGGTCATGCCTTGGCTTTCTTGTGCTGCCACGCCGCAGGCAACGGCTTCGTTTACCGCGGCCACATTGCCGGTGAGCACTGCAAACGACTTGCCGCCAATGCCCGTGGCAAGTCGCAACTCCACCAGCGCAACATCAGCTGCTTTCACGGCAGCGTCTGCGGCATATATGGCGGCTGTCACGCTGTAAAACTCCATCACGCCCAGCGCCCCGCAAGCCTGCGGTTCGGCGGTGAGGTTGATGGCGCGCACTACCTGGGGATGCAGGCGGGCGATCAAGCAGTGGTCCACCACATGACCTTGCGCCGAGGCAATGCCCGCATCCAGCGAAGACTGCACGGCCGCAACTTCGCCGCAAAACAGCAAAAAATATTTCCCTGGGCAGCTGGCGCGCGCAAAAATGAGCTCCACTTCTGCCGTCTTGCACACGGCATCCGCCGCTTCAATCCCACGGGCGATGGATGAAAACTCCAAAAAGCCGATGCAATCCATCTAGTTGCTCTCCTGTCTAATTGTGATGCTTTCGTCAACACAGATAACCTCGCCGGCGATTGACGCATGGTAGTCTGCGCCGAGCTTGTCTGCCGGTGCGACTGCGATGCGCTGCCCAAATGTTACCTGTTGACCAACCTGAACAACCGGCTGTGCCGGCGCGCCGATATGCGCATTGAGTGCGATGCAAACTTCCACGGGCTTCGCTTGCACGAACCGCGCAGGCTCGGTTTTATACCACTTGCCCACGCCTGCACGCATGGCGGCTTTTTGCGTGGGAATGCGTCGCTCGGTGCGGTAATCGCGGGCTTGCAGGTTGAGCTCACCTTTTTCGGCACGCAGCCCCTGCTGTTGGCAAGCCTGTTTAATCAGCGCGTTCATTCTGCGCGGGTTAAGCTCCATGGGACAGGCATAAAGCTCGCAAATGCCGCATTCGCAGCAATACTGCGCCGCACGCACCACGGGGTCATCCAGCAGCGTTTCGAGGGCTTGACCGCCTGCGGTGTGTCGCATGATTTTGTGCGGCTGCAGGGGATGCCCCAACAGCCAGCGCGGACACAACTGCGTGCAAAAGCTGCACTGAATGCAGGCAGCACGTGCGCGGTTGCGGATGTGCGTTGTGCTCAGCTGCGCAGTTTGCCAAAGGCGCACGCGCTGCGGCAACACCAGATAGCCCGAGGTTGTTTTGCTCACCTGCGCTTGCAGGGCTTGTTCTTTCGTCATGGCTCGCCCCATCATCGGGCCGCCGCTGACGACCACGAAATCGTCCTGCAGCGCACCGCCCGCCAAGGCAAGGCAATCGGCAAAACTTGTGCCCAGCGGTGCTTTGATGACACACGGCGATGCCACTGCCCCGGTGATGGTCAGATATTTCTGCGTGAAGGGTTTATCGTGCATCGCGTGGTGCACGGCGAACATCGTGGCGGCGTTGCTGACCACGCAGCCCACGTCAAGCGGAATCCCGCCCGGCGGCACCACACGCCCCGTCACTTCATACACTTGCACTTGTTCGTCACCAGCGGGGTAAAAATGCTTGAGCAAGAACAGTTGCACGGGAGCGCCCATCGAATCAATGGCATCTTGCAGCGCCGAAATCTCCGCATGGTAGCTTTCCTTGAGCGCAATGAATGCCTGTGTTGCGCCAAGCTGTTCTTTCGCTGCAGCCGTTGCCGCAACGATTGCCGCGGGTTGTTCGCGCATCAAATAACGGTCAGTGCGAAGCAGGGGCTCACATTCCGCCCCGTTGATGATGAGGGTGTCTACCCCTTGCGCGGCCAGCTTCACATGCGTGGGAAATCCTGCGCCGCCGCAGCCTACCACGCCAGCTTGCCGCACTTGCTGTTGCAATGTTGTCATGCTTTCTCCACGGGGTCAATGATGCCCACGATGGCGCAGTCGGCCGCGCAGTCGTCTTGTCCCAATGCGCGGCGCGCCGTTGAACCCGAAACCACAAGCACGCGCTCGCCAATGCCTGCGCCCACCACATCCGCTGCAACAAATGATGTAGAGTCGGCTTCCGATTCCACCACCATCAGCTTCAGCCCTTCGAGGCTAGATTCTTTTTTCGTGGCCCAAACATGACCCACGACTCGACAGATTGTCATAGCAATCTCCTTACGTAAAACTTACTTCGCATTTGTGTTGGCTGAAGACATCCTTCGCGCTGGGCGTGACGATTGAGCCCTTGTGCAGGCGCACCGGCGTGCCAAGTGCGCACAATTGCTTTGCCCGGGCTTCGGTAATCACTTTGTCGGCGATGACCTCCGGTTCGGCTTGCGTGTGCTGCACAGCACGCTGGGTATGCAGCATGCATGCGTTGGCTTCGTCAAAATCAACGTGCATGGTCAATCTGAAGTTTTCGCGCACCCGCACAGCGACTTGCTCGAACACAAGCGGTCGCTCGGTTTGCGCGCGCACGTTGACCAAGTCGCCGTCTTTCACGCTGAACTGCACAGCGTCGCTCGGGCTCATGTGCACGTGATTTTTCGCAATAATCGTGCTGCGCTTGGCTTGAAACACACCCGCAGGACCAATGAGTGTGACTTCTGCCGCGTCCGTTAAATTGCCCGACAAGCGCAGGGGTGCTGTGATGCCCAACTGGCGGCAGTCGGTCAGCGAAAGTTCCACCTGCGCTGCGCTGCGCAACGGGCCAAGCACCGCGATGTTTTCCAGCATGCCTTTGGGTGTAGCGATGCTCACCCGCTGCTCGCTCAAAAACTCGCCGGGCTGCGACAGTGCACGCACTTGCTTGAGCTCACCTTGGCCAAACAGCGCCGCAAATGCCTGTGCGTTCAAGTGCACATGCCGCGCGCTTGCTTCAATGGGGATGCCCGTGAGCACCGCCCCTTGGCCTTGGCCAACACCTGCCAGCACCGAGGCAACAATGCCTTGGATTTGTTGTTCGTTCATGCTATCTCCCTCAAAAACAGAAGATACACCGCGCTGCTCATGCGATTGAGCGCTTCAATCAGGTCGTCGCGCGCAATGGCACAGGCAGCTAGTTCCGTTTCTCTCACTTGTGTGCGCACCACATTCAGCGCAAGGCAAAGCGCAGGCATGTCCGAGTGGGGCGCAATGTAGTGTTGGTGCGATTGCGCCCGCAGTGCTGCGCTGTCTAGCCCAAGCAAGGCAGGCGGCGGCAGCGGCTGCTCTTTCACTTCAGCGGCCATAATCGCCTGCGCCAAGCCGAAGCATTCCTGCAAGCCGACGGCACACGCTTGGTGGTTGCACTGCCGTGCTTGCGCAATGGTTTGCAGCAACAACGCCTGCAGGCTGTCCAGTTTGCCGCGCAACGCGATGCGCTGGTGCGTTTTGGGCACCAGTTGCGTTTTGTTCAGATGCGTCATGTGCTCCGGCTTTTGGAACACCACCGTGATGCCCCGCTGTGCGCAATAGTCTTGTGCGGCAGGGCTGAGCTGCTGACCAGTAGGCAGCCGCAGCAGCATGCCGTCGGGCAAACACATGGCGCGCAGCTCGGATTCTGTGAGCAGCTTCATTATGCTTTATCGCTGGTCGCCAAGGTGGGTAGAATGCATTCCACTTCGTTGTGCGGGCGCGGAATCACATGCACGCTCACCAGCTCGCCCACGCGTGAGGCTGCGGCCGCACCTGCGTCTGTTGCGGCCTTCACCGCACCAACATCGCCGCGCACCATCACGGTGACCAAGCCGCCACCCACGTGCACTTTGCCCACGAGGTTGACGTTAGCCGCCTTCACCATTGCGTCCGCTGCTTCCACAGCGCCAACCAGACCTTTGGTTTCCACCATACCGAGTGCTTGTAACGTTGCCATTTGAGAATCCTCCTAAGATGTAATTTGTGATTTATATCTGCCCCAAGCGTTGCATCACTTTGCGCGTGATCTCCGCAACTTGCTCGGGTGTGATATCCAGTTTGGGCGGGCTGCCGAGGGTTTGCGCGGGGGCGGGCGCATCAGCACGCAGCGCGCTGAGCTCCTTCGTGCCCCATGCCACCCGGCGCACATCCATCAGATGCATCGGGGTGACGTTGTCCGACGTTGCGCTGCCGCCAATCGCGCCGCAACCCAGCGTGAGCGCAGGCGCAAGTGACGTGGTAGCACCCACGCCGCCGAGTGCCGCAGGCGTGTTCACCAGCAAGCGAGACACCGGCTTTTGCAGCGCAAATTCACGAATGACCGCCTGGTTTTGCGAGTGAATCACCATCGTGTGCCCCACGCCTTCGTTATGCAGCAAATCCATGCAGCACAAGCAGGCGCTCTCCCAGTCCGGTCGCACATACCAAGCCAACACCGGGCAAAGTTTCTCGCGGGCATAGGGGTTGCGCGGCGACACATCTTCTTGACGCGACAGCAACACGCGCGTGTTTGCGGGCACGGATATCCCCGCCATTTCAGCGACCTTCAAGGCAGATTTCCCCACCACTTGCGGGTTGATCGTGCCATTTGGGCGCAGCAACAGCTTGCCCAACTGCTCGCTTTCGCTTTCGCTGAGAAAATGACCGCCCTGCGCCTTGAACTCGGTTTCCACTTGCTGTGCCGCAGCAGATTCCACCACCACGCTTTGCTCTGACGCGCAAATCGTGCCATTGTCAAAGGTTTTTGATGCGATGATATGCTGCACCGCGGTGGGAATGTTCGCGCTTTTCTCAACAAACGCAGGACCATTGCCGGGCCCAACGCCGATGGCCGGGTTGCCCGAGCTATATGCGGCACGCACCATGGCTTCGCCGCCTGTGGCCAAAATCACGCCGGTGTCGCGATGCGTCATGAGAGCATTTGTGGCTTCCATGGTCGTTAGCTTGATGGCTTGCACGGCGTGTTCGGGTGCACCTGCGCGTGTTGCCGCTGCTGTGATAATCTCAACCGCGGCTAAGATGCTGCGCTTTGCGCCCGGGTGGGGGCTGATGACCACCGCGTTGCCCGCTTTGAGCGAGATGATCGCTTTATACAGCGTGGTGCTGGTGGGGTTGGTGGACGGAATGAGTGCCGCCACGATGCCCACCGGCACGCCGATTTCCCACAAACCGGCTGCGTTGTCTTCGTGCAGCAAGCCGACGGTTTTCATGTCTTTGCAGGCGTCCCAAGTCATGGTCGAGCCCAGCAAATTCTTGAGGACTTTGTCCTCCCAGCGGCCAAAGCCGGTTTCTTCGGCGGCAAGCTTAGCCAATGCTTCAGCTTGCGCTGCGCCTGCTTGGGCGATTTCTGCGCAGATGCAGTCAATCTGTTGCTGCGAGCATTTTGCCAGTGCTTGGGCGGCAACTTTCGCCCGTTTCATGATGTCGCGCACTGCCTGAATGGATTCCAAGTCGCGGTCGAGCATATCATTCTCCTCTACATCATTTCAATCAGTGGCGCACCGGCCACGCGCGCAACTTCTTGCGCAAAGGCTTCGCATGCTGCGCGGCAGGCGGCTTGTTCGCCGGTGAGCAACGCCCCTGCAAAGTTGGTTTCGCTCGGCGGACCATAGTACACAGCCAGCTCCACTTCAGCCGCTTTGAGTGCGGCATCCAGCGCCACGGTTGCCTCCAGCGGCGGGGCGATGAGATACGCCATGGCGGTGCCCGGCGGCACATTCGCCTGCGCGGAAAGATAGCTGCCCGTGCGTGAAATGCAGTGCGCGAAATACACCACGCTGTTCTGCTCATCCACGCCATAAAACGCGGCATCGTTCTCCATGTAGCTCGCCGCCGCGCCAAGCCCCGCACGCACTTGTTCGGGGTCGGGTCCTGCCAAAATGCCGATGAACTCGCCCGCCAGCCGTGTGCTTGCGTTGCTCGCCCCGCCATACATGCTGCGGGCATATAGCACGCGCACCTCGGCTTTTTTTGTCGCTTCATCCAGGGCAACATAGCCCACGTCATCGCAGTCTGTGGTGAAAATGCCCAAGCTGCGCTCGCCCGGTTGTGCGCCCAGTTCCTTAAGCAAAGCTGGGTTTGCGTTGGGCAAAATGCGCATGCTCAAAATCGTTGTTGGGATGCGCTGCCCCTGCATGACGGTGTTATCCTTCATTGAGTTCCACCCCGCTTTTTTTCTCGCGATGCATGCGCCCGAGCACTTCGGCAACATAAGCTCCAGCCTCCACGGCGTTGAGCCCACCGCTGTAGATGTTCGACACCACGGTTCGGCGCGCTTCGGGCATGCCGGGCGTTGGCGCATAGGCCATGTAGGCACTCATGCTTTCCGCAGAGCCCAAGCCGGGTCTTTCGCCAATGAGCACGCACACCACCTTCGCGCCGGTCAATTGCGCCACTTGTTCCATGCTGGCCACACGGCCATACTTCACAAAGAACGGCTTGCCGCAGGAGAGTCCTTGTTGGGTGAGGCTTTCGGTGATTACCGGCAAGATGTTCTCCAAGTTTGCTGCAATGGCCTTTGAGCTTAGCCCGTCGGCTGCGTAGACAAGCACATCGCAAGGGCTTGCATTGTGCGCTGCGATGGCGTTGCCGGTTTGCTCGCTGAACACACGCCCCAAGTCCGGCCGGGTGAGAAATTCGTCGCGGCTTTGGCACTGCGTGGCAAACTCGGGCAGGTTCAGCTGTTGCAGCAGCTCGGCAGGCACGTCGTTATACACAGCGTCCCGTGCCGCGGCATGGTCAGCGCGAAATTGCAAGTAAGTGTCGGTGCGCAGGCGCGTGCCCGCACATCCCACGCCAATGCGCGCGGAGGTCACTTGCGCAGGTTGAGGCGCACGATGTTCCTGTGTTGGTGTCACTTGCGCAGGCTTGTTTGTGTTGGACTGCGCTTCCAATATCGCCTGAACAATTAGCTCAACGAGTGCGTCTTGCATCATTTTCGCCCACGCTTTCTAGGTGCTAAAAACACCGATGCGGCCTGAGAATTAGTCTGTATAATACGCAAGCCATGTCACCTCCCAAAAATCAGCTCAGGCTTGCCCGCAAGCTCTGTGAGTTTGCCATCGCGCGTGATGCCCATTTTCTCCAGCCATGCGTCGAACTCCGCAATGGGCTTGAGCCCCAGCACCTCGCGAATCGCCGCCGCATCGTGGTAAGCATTGGTTTGATAGTTGAGCATGATGTCATCGCCGGCAGGTACGCCGATGGCGAAGTTCACGCCACTGGCGGCCAGCAGCAAGGCGAGGTTTTCCACGTCGTTTTGGTCGGCCTGCATGTGGTTGGTGTAGCAACAATCGCAGCCCATGGGAACACCCGAAAGCTTGCCCATGAAGTGGTCTTCCAGCCCCGCGCGGATCACCTGGCGGCTGTCGTAAAGATACTCCGGACCGATGAAACCCACCACGGTGTTGACCATAAACGGCGCAAAGGCTTTCGCATAGCCATAACAGCGGGCTTCCATCGTCACTTGGTCTGCGCCATAGTGCGCGTCGGAGGAAAGTTCGCTGCCTTGTCCGGTTTCAAAGTACATCACATTCGGTCCGCGTGATGTGCCGTGTGACTTCAACAACGCCTGCGCTTCTTCAATGGTTTGTGTGGTGAAGCCGAACGCTTCGTTGCCTTTTTGGCTGCCCGCGATGGACTGAAAAATCATGTCCATGGGCGCACCTTGCTTGAGCGCTTCAATCTGTGTTTTGATGTGCGCCAACACACACGTTTGCGTGGGAATGGCGTATTCTTGCTTAACTTGTTCAAAGCGCTTGAGGATCTCCGTCATCGTGCCCACGGAGTCATTCACGGGGTTCAAGCCCAGCAATGCGTCGCCGCAGCCATAGCTCAAGCCCTCCAGCAGCGACGCCGTTACCCCCGGCACGCTGTCTGTGGTGTGGTTGGGCTGCAGGCGCGTGGAATACGTGCCGCGCAAGCCGATGGTGGTGTTGCACGTGGCAGGCACACGCAACTTGGATGCGGCATACACGAGGTCTAAATTGCCCATGAGCTTGCACACACCCGCAACCACTTCGGAAGTCAAGCCCGTGCACACCCGCTTTATCATGTCCTCTGTGGAGGTGGTGTCCAGCAAAAAGTGCCGCAGTTCCGCCATGGACCAGTTGCGGATTTCTTGGTATACTTGCTCGTCCACGCCGTCTTGAATGATGCGGGTCACGTCGTCTTGTTCATAGGGGACGATGGGATGTTCGCGCAAATCACTCACCAGCAAATCGGACAACACTTGCTTGGCCGCCACGCGCTCCAAGCTGCTTTGCGCGGCCACGCCTGCCAATTGGTCACCGGACTTTTCTTCGTTGGCGCAAGCAAGCACAGCCTTCACGTCACGAAACGTGAAAGATTTTCCGTGCAGCGTGGTGGTCAAATTCATGCTGTCTCCTCATCCAAACAATAGTGTCTTAATCACAACCGGCACCACTTGGCCGTTCATCAATGGCTTTCCAATGTCCAAATAGCAGTCTGGTTGCCGCGCATCGATGCCATCAAGGGTGATGACTGCCCGCCCCTGCGCGTGCGGTGTCATCGCAAGCCCCAGCGCCTTGCCGATGTCGTGTTGCGCGAGGAACACCCAGGGCACATCGGGGGCAAGTTGCGCGTGGCTTGCGGCGTGTTGCAAGGCTTGTGCCAGCCGCTTTAGCTCCTGCCAACCGGGGCTTGGTTTGCCTTGGAACGCGATGGCCACGCAGTTGGCATCCGTTTGCTGCACGAAATCACACAGTGCCTGCGCAACGCTCTCGGCTCTGCCATGGTCGAACGCATCTTGCTCCTGTTGCGGCGAAAGCGCGAACACGGGCAAGTTCTTCAGCGGGAATAAATCAGCACGGGTGTAGCCGATGGTGCTGCCCGACAGCGTGGTGGTGTAGCTGCCTGCGCCCATGACCGTGGCGCGGATGGTCTCTTGCGGCGCAAGCACTTGGTAGCCAAACAGGCGGCTGTTGCGCACCGCTTGTCCCAGCAGCACACCGAAATCGTTGTATGCAAACACCTCATGCCCGGTGCGATAAATACAGTCCGCCACGCCGCCGCTGAAGAGCAACACGCTGTTCGGGGTAAGCAGCGCTTGAACGTTGACCTCAAGCTGCCGCGCCATGGCTTCGGCGAGTGCACGCAAGTCGGCTAGGCTTGGTGTGTCCGACACCCGCAAGCGCAAGCCAGCGGCCTGCGCGATGGTGGCAGCATGTTCGCTGAGATAAGTCAACTTGCCCTGTGGGGTGAACTTCAGCAACCGGCCGCCGATGTCGTAGCAGGCTGTGGCGCCAAGTTTGCCGCAATCGAACACGGCAACATTGGTGGTGCCGCCGCCGATGTCGAAGTTCACCACGCGCAATCCATGTTCTTGGGCATAGGCCTGTGCGCCGCTGCCTTGCCCGGCGATGCGTGATTCCAGGTGCGGCCCGGCAGTGGCGACGACGAACTCGCCTGCAAAGCCACTGAGTTGCCGCAGCACCGCGGCCGCGTTTTCGCGCCTTGCACTTTCTCCGGTGATGATGACCGCGCCGGTATCGGTGGCGCCAATCGCAAGCCCTGCCTGCCGAAACTCGCCCTCGACCAGTGCGCACAACGCCTGTGTGTCAATCAAGCTGTGGTTGAGCAGCGGGGTTTCGTGAATTGCCCCGCGATAAATCACTTCCTTTTTCGTGATGGCGATGTTCGGTGCGGTAAAGCGCCCACCAAGGTCTTCCAGTGTCAGCGTGCTAAAAATCACCTGTGTGGTGGAGGTGCCGATGTCAATGCCAACGCTCAGCAATGTGTTTGCCAAAACATCACCCTCCACTCACAGATTGTCTCTATTATATATTAACATGCTTCTCGCCAAAAGGCAAGTGTTTTTATTGCTAGTGGGTAAGCGTCAAATAGAAAAGCACCTGTACAGGTGCTTTTCTATTTGACGCTTACGATGAGCCGACGCTGGCGTACTCCTGCCGCGCTGAATATGACGAATACGATTGGCCGGGAATTTACGCCGACCCGCACGCCGAAACCATGACAATGCTCGAACATGCTGACTCGCTCGACTACGTTTGCAAGAACATCCCGGACACAATAACATAACAACAGCGAGCGGAAAATCATCCGCTCGCTTTTCGTTTGCAGTTCGTGTGTTAGATGTGCGATAGCGTCCACGAAATGGCAACCAGTGTGCCCAAAATAGAGACAATCCATGCAGCAACACGCAAACCCGTTGCTGCCCGCGATGCCCGCCAGCACAATGCTCTGAAAGTCGCACAGCTCTAAGAAAAAGTGCTTGACAAAGCAAGTCGTTTGCGGTATAATACTCTAGGTATAAAAAATCACGCCTACCTTTAGCCGGGCGCGATTTTTGGGGAAAACCAGTCGAGACGAACATAAAGGCTAGACTAAAGAAAACGACAAACCGTTATTTATTAGGCCTTGGTTACTGCGCAACACAATATTTTCGGGACGTGGCGAAGTTTGGTATCGCGCCTGGTTTGGGACCAGGATGCCGCAGGTTCGAATCCTGTCGTCCCGACCATTGAGAAAGCCTTGTTTATCAAGGTTTTCTTGCATTTTGAGAGCTTGAAAATAACCATTTACCCTAATTTTTACCCTGATTGGCGCAAAATACCCTTAAAATACCCCGCAACCGTGTAAACGGCGGCGGGGTTTTGCTATGCGCTTTTTACTGCTAGGCTGTCAATAAACTGCTGCATTCTATCTGCGCTATCTTGGCGCATTTCGTCCGTGACATGGCCGTAGGTGTCCAGTGTAAAGGCTGCCGTGTGGTGGCCAAGATTGCCCTGCACGGTTTTGATGTCATCACCCGACCGCAGGGCATTGACGGCGTAAGTATGGCGTAGGTCGTGAAAGCGCAGTGCGGGATAGCCAAGTTCGGTCACGATACGCTTGTATTGCTTGTAGACGGTTTCGCGGATAAAATGACCGCCCAGCGAATTGGTGAACACAAAGCTATCTGGATTGTACCACGCATCCCCAGCAGCCTTTTGCATTTTTGCTTGGCTGACCTTAACCGACCACAGCTTGTGCATGACCGATTGAGCGGGCGATATTTTGCGTGGCTTGTCATTCTTCAACGGTTGCAACGAAAAGCCCTCGCCTTTGGTTTTGCTCCGTAGCAGCTGGCGGCGCAGCGTGATAGTGTTCGCTGTGAAGTCCACGCAGTCCCACGTTAGCCCCAATACCTCACTTTGCCGCAAGCCAGTAAATACCGTAACAAAATACAACGCCTCAAACTCATGCCCTTGTATGGCTTGCAGAAAGGCGGGCAGCACATGCGCGGGCATGGGTTGAACGTCAGGGCGTTCCACGCGCGGCAAGGTGATGTTGTCCGATGGATTTTGTGGCAAGTAACCCAGCAGCACCGCTTGCTTTAATGCGTTATGGAAAATACCGTGCACATTTTTGATAGTCTTGGGCGATAACGCCCGCTCCCGCAGCAGCGTGTTATAGAATTTCTGCACGTCATGCGGGCGCAGGGATTGCAGCCGTACCGCACCCAGCGCGGGGGCAATGTAGTTGGCAATAGTTTGGCCGTAAAGGTGGCGCGTGTTGGGCTTAACACCGCCCAAGTATTCCGCTTGCCACACGTCCAGCCATTGCGCCACCGTCATGCGGCTGGGCTCTTGATATGTGCCTTTGTCAAGCGCGGCGGTGATATGCCGCAGGTGCTCACGCGCAGCCTTTTGGGTTTTATGGTAACTATCCCGATAGATGGGCTTGCCCGTGCCCGCGTTGCGCCCGGTTGTTACACGAACCCTCCATGTTCCATCTTTGCGTTGGTATATTGAGCCGTCACCGTTGGCGCGTTTAGGCATGTTCATCACCTGCCTTTGTTTTTTGGTAGTAATGACGCAAGCGGGCGGTTATGGTATTTTCAAACTCCATGAAGCTATCTGTGTCGTGCACTTGTGCCCGTAGCTCTTTTAGCGCACGATTAACGCCTAATAACATGGTATCTAAAATATCCTCATTGCTTGGTAAATAATCCACACCGTCAGCAAGTGGAATAATAACAGTGCTTTGTGGTGGTTGCGAGAAAAGGTAGTTAATAATTCCATCAAGCGCACCTCCCACGCATTTAGTTGCCGCAGCCGATGAGTGCGCACTTTGGGTTAGCAACACACTAAGTGCAGCAGCGTAAGGCGTGGTTGCATTACGCGCAAGGGTTAAATTCAACACGGCATTTTCAGTTAGTCCAGTTGCTTGCGTGATTGCTTGCAATTCAATTTCAGGGCTTTTAGCCCATGTTTGACAAAGCAAATAATCACACGACACGCCTAGTTGCTTGGCGAGCGTGACAATTTCCGAGCTTTTGAAGTCGCGCAACCCGGCTTCTATTTTTCCAAATGTCGAGCGGGCGTAACCATGTTTTACGGAAAATTCCTCTTGCGTTAAGCCCAATTCCTCACGCGCAAACTTTACCCTGCTGCCCATTTCCTTTAGCCATTTTCTTTTTTCATTTTCGCACATTTTTCTTTCACTCCCTCAAAAGCAACAAAAATAGAACATTATGATTTTTTGCTCCAATCCGCTTGACTGCTCGCCGACTGCGTGGTATACTAGAAACAGGCAAGAAAATCGAACAAGAAATATTTCTGTTCCTATTTTATCATGCCGAGTTTAATTTGTCAAGAGGTGAATTTCAAAATGCGCGAAAAAACTTTGTCCGAACTAGCCGCCGAGAAACGCCGCGAGTACAAGCGGCAATGGTATGCCCAAAACCGCGAGCGAGCCAAAGAGCATACGCGTCGCTACTGGGAGCGCAAAGCCCGGCAAGAGCAAGATGGTGAAAATCAAGAAAGCGAGGTAGAAGCCCATGCCTAAGGAAAAACTAGCATACAGCACAAAGGAAGCCGCCGCCGTGTTGGGTGTTGGTATGAACACCATGTACAGCCTCATTCATGTGGACGGTTTCCCGCGTGTGTGGCTAACACCAAAGAAAGTGATTATCCCGCGCGACAAGCTTCATGCGTGGATAGAGGCGCAAGCCAGCAAAGAGGTGGCAGCATGAACACAAAAATAAACACCGCCCACGTTGCGACAACAACGGGGACGGCAGTAGACGACAGCGCAGCCAGCAAGACAGGCGAAGTCCACGTAAGCGTCAAATAGAAAAGCACCTGTACAGGTGCTTTTCTATTTGACGCTTACTTACCATGCGCATAAATACGGCGCATTGGGCTACATGGATGCGACCACATTCAAGCCCCGACATGACCACACAAGATTTTTGCAACACATCGCCAACGCAATCAAGCGCAACCATGCCAAAGCCTTTGTCAAGCACCATATGGACAAGTATGCGGGCAATTTCCCATTGTGGGCTATTGTTGAGCTATTTAGCGTGGGCGAGCTGTCACGGTTTTACGCCGACATGCACCGTGCCGACAAAAAGGCCATCGCCCGCTCCCTGTTCAACACGAGCGACAGCAACGCCGCCAGCTGGCTGCTGTGCCTGTCCAAGTTGCGCAATGACTGTGCACATTATTCACGCCTGTATGATGTGCCTTTTGGCACAACACCCGCCACGCCCAAAGGCAGTGACTACATATTGCAAGACCGCGTGTTTGACTACCTGCTTGTGCTGAAGTTCCTGCACCCCGACCCCACGCAATGGAGCACATTAGTTAATAGCCTTGCTGCATTGATAGAAGAATACAGCGACACCATAGAGCTATACCGCATGGGTTTTCCGCAGGATTGGGAACCGCTTCTTGCGTGATGGCGAAATTTTCTTGACAAGCCCAATAAAATGCGCTATAATAGCACGGTAGTGGTAGAGTTCACCCGCCACAAGCGTGCGCACACTTGAAGCGGCAAGACGGAAAGACCACGCACCACGTCCACAGGCAGGGTAATTCAGCGTAGCAGATGGCGACCTGCTAAAACGCCTAGCGCGGAATGTCCAAGCTCAGCCCGACGGCACACTGGGTGCAGCTTGTTTTGTCATTTTTGACCGATAGCAAAACACGCCTGCTCGACCTTGAAAATAAGCCCGATTTTCTACCCTGATTTTTACCCTAATTGTTACCCTGAACACGACAAAGCCGAAAAACGCGACACAAAGCGAAACAATGTAAAACCCCCGAAAAACAAGGGTTTTGCAACGTCATATAAAGCGAGAAAAAGCGCAGTAAAACCACGACAAGCTAATTCGAATCCTGTCGTCCCGACCATGTAAAGACGCTAATTTTGCTACAACAGTTAGCGCAAAACAAACCCAAGAACAGCGGTGTTCTTGGGTTTGTTCTTGTTTTAAGGGGCACGCAAATGCATGGATAGTCCACTCAAGGTGCAATATGCGTGGCATAGTTTTCACCATACCCCCGTTTCGTGTATTTATGTTGCAAGGTTGGGGCATCACCTTAGCAGACATGCTTGATGACCCGCGCCTGAGCGATATGCTGGGTCTGGTCGATCTTGAATAGGCTGGATTGTTGCTTGGCCTGCAAGACATCACGCCGCCGAGCGTTGACTTGGCAGCCATCGAAGACCCCGCCCAACGTCAACAGGCCTTTCTGGATTTGCTCACGTAACCGAATGAGCGCACCAAGCTCACGCTCATATGTTTTGGCGATGGCTGGCAGCGTAAAATTAATCGTATTAATTCTAAACCACCATTGCTATACGAGCTCCTAAATACAGTCGGGTCAAAGTCGGTCACTGTGAGCATAAAATATATTTGGTCAATATAAGCGGTTGCCGTTGGGTTCTCAAAATTATGACCGATTGCTACTTTCAGTTCAAACGAGATGCCCGGAAAATCACCGGTCGCAGTAACAATTGCAGTGCGGATTGTGCTATTGTCCATGCGTAAGCGTCAAATAGAAAAGCACCTGTACAGGTGCTTTTCTATTTGACGCTTACGGATTCACCTTGATGGCTACAAGTTTTAGCCGAGTGTGCAAAACATTAAAAGATAATGAGCAGGCTTAGCGCCTGCTCGTTGTTCTTATTTTCACCGCTAGGATAATCCCATACGCAAGCACGAAGATGCTGGCATCCGGGGTTCGAGCAGTGAAAGCTTTGGCGGAGGGCGAGGGATTCGAACCCCCGTGGGCTTGCGCCCTAACGGTTTTCAAGACCGCCCCGTTATGACCACTTCGGTAGCCCTCCGCATGAGAAATATAGTATACCAGATTTTGCGGGCGTTGTCAAGTGCCGCTTTACAATCCCGCGAAAATCTGCTATACTATGTAACATGAATGTAACGCTGCTTGCCATCAACACAAAATATGTGCACTCCTCGCTTGCCGTTTGGGCAATTGCGAGCGGGGTTGCTGCGCATGCTCGGCAACCGCATGACGTGCAAGTGCTGGAGGCAACCATCAACCAACACTGTGCAGACATCGCCCAACGCGTCATCGCGCAAGCTCCCGATGTGCTGGGGATTTCCACCTACATCTGGAACGCGGGCATGCTGCCGGAGCTGCTGGCTGTGCTGCGCTGCCATCTGCCGAAGCTGACGGTTGTGCTCGGCGGGCCGGAAGCCGCGTGCAACGCGCAGCACTGGCTAAGCCACGGCGCAGACCACGTGATTTGCGGCGCAGGTGAGCACAGCTTTGCCGCCTTGCTGGACAATCTGTCGGGCGACGACTCCCCTGCCCCAAGTGGCAGCCCACCGCCAGTCAATCCATACAGCGAGGCGTATTTCGCAACGCTTGCCGGGCGCATTGCCTACATCGAAACGTCGCGCGGCTGTCCCTTTCGCTGCAGCTATTGCTTGTCCGGCGAGAGCTCGCTAGAGTTTGTTCCCCTTGATTTGGCGAAAGAGCAGATCACGCAGCTTGCGCGGTCGGGCGCGCGCACCATCAAGTTTGTGGATCGCACCTTCAACGCCAATGCACAGCGCGCTTGCGACATCTGGACACACGTGATGAGCCTCGATAGCGCGTGCTGCTTCCACTTTGAGGTGGCGGCTGACTTGTTCGACGAGCAAAGCCTCACGCTGCTGCAACGCGCCGCACCGGGGCGCATTCAGCTGGAAATTGGGCTGCAAAGCTTCCATGCGCCCACCCTAGCCGCCGTGCAGCGCAAGACTAATCTTGTGCGCGCCGAAGAGAACATCCGCCGCTTGGTGGCCGCGGACAACATGCATGTGCACGTGGACTTAATCGCCGGGCTGCCGCAAGAGACCCTCGCTACGTTTGAGCTGGGTTTCAACCGTGCATACGCGCTGGGTGCGCACAAGCTGCAGCTGGGCTTCTTGAAGCTGCTGCACGGCAGCAAGCTGCGCAGCCAGGCGCAAGCGCTCGGTCTGGTGCATGCAGCCGAACCGCCCTATGAAATCCTCCGCAGCCCGTGGATGAGCGCAGAAGAGCTCGCATGGCTCAACACCGCAGAAAACGCGCTGCAGCACACCTACAACCAAGGGCGATTTTTGCGCACACTTGACTACGTGCTTGCGGCAACGCAACTGTCGCCGCTGCGTTTGTTCCACAGCATGGGCAACGCTGCGCCGCACCACGCAAGGGCGCTTGATGACTACGCCACGCAGCTGCACGCGCACTGGCGCAGTCTACCCGGCATAGATGACGAAACCCTGCGCGACCACATGCTGTGCGACTTTTTGACCATGACCCGCGGGCAAAGCATGCCGCCGTTCCTCAAGTGCCACGACAAACGGCGCAAACAGGTGCTGCAACGCGCAAACGAGATGCTCAACCGCAGCGTGCGCACACACGAGGTTGCCGTGCTGCACAACGGCCGCGGCGTGTTTGCAGACAGCCACCGCCCGTGCCCCGTCACCAAGCGATATCCGTTGATTGTTTTGGATGAGACTCCCCGGCGCTGAGGAAGCCTCAATTTTTATACAAGATAAACCCCGCCCAGCATCACCGCGCCTGTGCCGGTTTGGTCAAACCGCAACGTGAGTTGCGCCACCGCGCGCAGATCAATTTCATCGAAATGCTGCAGCGGCACGCGAAGCTCGCCCAGCGGCGTGTGACCCAGCCAGATGTCACCGAAGCCCTGCACCGCAAGCACTTCGCCGCGATGCGTGAACAACGCGCTTGTGCCCACAGGAATGGTCACAAACTGCGCTGCGCCGTGGGTGTCTGTGAGCCCCACGCTCAAGCTTTGGTGCTCGCCCATGGTGTTGCGCGCGTCCGAGCTGTCCACGCCAACGAAGAGCGAAATCGCAGCGGCTTGCGTGATGTCATCAAGCACAAGCTCAAACGCAACGGCGCTGTTGCGGCTGTCCCAAGTGATGTTGCGCAGCGGCAGGCGGCGCTCACGGCTGCTGAGCACGCCGGGGTGATTGAACAGCCCATGCCCCACCGCCTGCGCGGGAAAGCTCTGCACAAAATGGTTGACTTGGGCCGTACCGTGTTCGCGAATCGGCACAGTTGTTCCCATCAACGGCTGCGTGCCGGGGAAATACGTGGATGCCGTCGCCGCAAAGCCAAAGAGCGTTGCGGGCTGCGGCTCGCTTGCATTGAACGTGCCCCAGGGCTCGCGCTGGCCAGTCACAACGGCGAGAAACGCCGCCGCATAGTGCAACAGGAAGCGCTCGTGCGCTTCGCGGCTGAGCCAAGTGGATTGGTCATTCTCATTGGCGTGTGAGAGCTCGCTGGCTCGGTCGTCCACGATGGTCACGCGGTTGAAGAAATTGTGCCCTGCGCCGCGCAAAAACACCACGTGAGCCAAGTGCTGGTGTTGCGCATCCGCAACGATTTCGTCAAACAAGCCCTGTCCATCCAGAGAATTGATGTCGCCGTCATATTCCGGCAAGATGAACGCCGTGGGCACGTTCGGTTGCGCGAAGTCGGCGGGGTCGGCATCGGGATCAAAGTCGTGGTGATCCGGTGGCAAATGAAACGTCCCCGCTGCCGTGGCGAGGTGAATGATGGACGCAATGCGGTCTCGGTCAGCCTCCTGTTCGCGCTGTGCCAGCCGAGCGGCAACGTCTCCGCCGCGCGAATGCCCGATGAGGTGAATCTCTTCAAGATCAATGCGACCGGTGAGGTCGATGCCGTGCCCTGCGTCTTCGCCGGTGTTAGCCAGCGCCAGTGCGGCGATGTGCGCATCAAAGGTGTCAAACGCCCAGCCGTTGGGGTAGCGCGACTCGCCCAGCGCAAAGGCGTAGTTGGCGTTGACGTTGATGCTCATGGCAACATAGCCCTCGGCGGCCAGCTGCGCCACAAGATAGTCAAAGCCGGAATACACCCGCGCGTTGATGTTCTCGTGCGCCATCATCGTGGCACCATGCAGGATCACCACCAGCGGGCGCGGCTGTTGTGCGTCCGGCAGCGCGATGATGCCTGCGAGGGGTCCTTGCACCACCGCACCGTTCGATGCAATCAAGTCAATCGTGCCAAGACGAAAATCGTGCACCTCGATGTCGCTTGCATCAGCGAGGTCGAAGGTCATGCCATACACAGCGAGGCTGCCCTGAGCGGTTCGCCCAAAGCAGCCAATGAGGAATATCAGGCTTGCCGCAAGCAGCAAGCAAATCATTTTTTTTGCCATGGTTTAGAACATGTCGTCTTCCACAACGTGCGTGCGGATTTGCACTTCGCCGCTTTCCACGCTCACGCCCGGAATCTGCAGCACTTCACGCACAAAGCCCAGCGGCACAAACAGCACGCCGACATCCAGCACCGTTTCGTAGTCCACGCCTGCGGTGAAGCTGATGTCGTCGCCGATGGTGACTTCATGGGTCATTTCGTCCCACGTGTGGTTCAGACCAAGCGCTTGCAGCACGGGCATCAGCTCAACGTGCGACGGAAAGTAATCTTCGTCAATCAGAATTTGCGCGCCCGGCACGTTCACGCCATCCACAAACACGCGCGAAAAATCAACCACTTCTTCGGGCGGCAGCGTGGGCGCTTCGGTGGTGACCGTTGTGTAGGCATCGTCATGGTTGGTCGCAGGTGTTCCGCAGGCCGCAATGGCGAGCATCAGTGTGAGCGCAGCGGCCAGCGCGAGCAGTTTCTTCAAGTTCATGGGCTTGTCCTTCTTTCTGTGTTGTGTACTCAGTATACAACGGTTGAGCGGGTTTGTCAAGCGGAATTTGTCGATTTGCAGCATGTGGCGACTAAGCGCCGTGATACCAGTTGTTTTTTCTTGACATCACAACGAGGATATGGTATACTTTTCATAGTAGGGACACCACACAATTGCGCGAAAAGGAGATTGATGTGAAGCATTTGTTTTGGCGCGCACAAATTAGTATCTTGCGTGCATTTCCGCCTTTAAGTGGCGTTGTTTCAACCGTGAGCATGGGCGCGGCGAATTCGCGCCGTGTTTGGCTAAAAACGTTTTTTTTGATGTTATTTCGAGTTCCGATGGCGCTGCTGTCGCACTTGCGAAACAAGTGCACGAATCGCGTTGTGCTTTCCCGCATTAGCGTGCCCGTCACCACCCGTTGCACGCTGCATTGTGACAAATGCGCCGCTCATGTTCCTGACTTAGCACAACCGCATGATGTTCCCGCCGAACAATTGATTGCCGACGCAAAGGCGCTTTTCTTCTGCGTTGACCATGTTTACGCAACCATTTTTTCTGGCGGCGAAGCCTTTCTCCACCCGCAGCTTGATGAAATCATCATGACATATGCTTCGTTTAACCGCTCCAGCAGCACCAGCGTGCAAACTAATGGCACTTTGTTGCCAAACGCGAAGGTTATCGCCGCCCTCAAAGCCACAAACGCCACTGTAAAAATCAGCAATTATCCATCACAATTGCAGCCGAACGTTGAGCAGCTCAAAAGCCAACTAAGAGAACACGGGATTCGCTTCACTCACGCAAGCGGCACCTTTTGGTGCGATGTAGGGCAACTCGGTGTTGCTCAATCCGGCTGCGCAAAGCGGCGCTTCAGCACCTGCATTCAGCAATTATGTCTGCCCTATTACAAAGGAAATTTGCATCTGTGCGGGGAATCATTCATCCTGCTGGAGGAAAACCAAGCAAACATCCCACCACAGGATTATATCAATCTGCACACAAGCACACCACAAACATTTGCCAAGCAATTGCGGCAACTTTTGCGCAAACGTCACATCAAGGCCTGCGATTATTGCTTGGGTTACACTTGTGATGCGCTGAAAATCCCCATTGCCGAACAACGAGAGCGCTCATGAGCTTTATTGCAGGCGCGCTTGCATTTTTCTGCTGAATGTGTTATAATAAAACTGTTCCAGAATGAGTATCCAAAGGCAGGATTTCTACCATGACAGATTTTTTCAACAATTTATTTCAGCAAACAACTCGGCTCTATATGATCGGAGGCGTGTTGTTGAATTTATTGCCGGCGTTTTGGCTGCATTATTCCCGCCGGATGAACGCAAAGCTTGACCAACCCGCGCCACGCGGCTGGCTCACTATGCTCCACCAAGCCATTGAGCCAAAGGCTATTTCCGGCAAGCAACGCAAGCTTGCGCACGGAAAAAAAATGCAACGAGCTCCGCGCTACGGAACATTCACTTCACGCAATCGAAGAAAACGCATCGCTGCAGTGCTACGAACTCTTGATGTTTGGCTGCGTGAAAAGCTTTCTCTTTTGCCTAGCGCAACGCTTGAACGGCGAACAAATTGGTTTATTTTGCTGTTTGTTACTTGGCTTGTGCCGGCTTTTACTCGGTGGGTATTAACCGGTAGATTCACAGAGCTTTATCACGGCCTGCGCAACTCACCGGAATTAACCGCACAAGAAAGCACACAGTTATTGCTGTTATTTTCCTCGCTGCTGCTCATCGCCGTTGTTGCACTTACGCCATTGTTTTTTTTGAAACGAAACCGCGAATTTCATTGGGATGTTTTTGCCATCTTTATGCTTCTTCATACTTTTTTTCATAAAATGCGCTGCTACTGGTGGAACTGCTGTTTCGGCTTTGTGTGGGAAGGCGGAAGATATTCCAGCTTGATTGGCGCAGAAGTTTTCCCATTACAGCTTCTTGAAGCTGGTGGCAGTTTGTTGCTTACTGTGGTCTGCATTTTATTTGTGATATATTCAAAGCACTACAAGCCCGGCCGCGGCATGTCTCTTGCGTTGATTTTTTACGCCATACCGCGATTCTTTTGGGACTTCCTGCGTTACAACGAAACCGTACGCACCGCAGAGCTAGACGGCCTGTTTGGGCTAACAATGGGGCAAACGGTGAGCATTCTTGCTGTGGTTTTGGCGGTCATTTGGTGGTTTGCGCTGCCGCTCGAGAGAAAAATAATGTCGCACTTTGACAGCGGGCTGCGCCGAGTGGCTATCTGGCTTTATTTCCGTCCAAGGCTTCACCCGGTTTTGTCAAAACTGTTTTCGTGGCACGACGATATTGCTGCTTTAAAGGAGGCACGCCGCACATGAAAAACATTTACTTTGTTCAGGCAGGCAACCTCTATGGCAGCAATGCGTATTTGCCTTATGCTGCTGGTTGTGTTGCCGCCAATGCCTTTTGCAACCCAAAAATCCGCGCACACTATCACTTGGGTCACTTCACATTTTTGCGCACACCAATTGAGGAAGTTGTTAATTCATACGACAACCCCTTCTTGGTGGCGTTTTCGTGCTATCTTTGGAACTTCGAGTATCATAAGACATTGGCGCAAGCCATTAAGACGCGCTGGCCACAGTGCTATATTCTGTTTGGCGGGCACAATGTGCTTAACGAAAGCTCACAACAACTCAACGATTATCCTTACATCGATTTTTTGTTGCATCGCGCAGGCGAAATCCCATTTGAACAGCTTTTACTCACCCTGCACACAAGTGGAAATCTCAACGAAGTGCCTTCCCTTTCGTTTCGCAACGCGCAGGGGCAACCACAACGCACACAAGATGCGCCTTGCACCCGCTGTGACTTCCCCTCACCGTATCTCAACGGTTTTTTTGACGATTTGTTTGCGCAATACCCGCACATTTTGTTTTCCATGACATTTGAAACCAACCGCGGCTGCCCATATGCATGCACCTATTGCGACTGGGGCACCGCGCGCCAAAAAGTGCACATGATGCCCATGGAGCGCGTGAAGGCAGAAATTGACTGGGCGGCACAACACAACATCGAATACCTATTTTGCGCAGACGGCAACTTTGGCATGTTTGAACGCGACAGCGCAATTGTTGATTATTTGGCCGAAAAAAAGCAACAAACGGGTTACCCAACAAAATTTGGCGCTTGTTTTGCCAAAAACAGCAACGAAATGGTGTTTGCCCTCAACCGCAAGCTTTGCGCCCATAAGCTCAACAACGGCGCCACCCTATCTTTTCAATCTCTTTCTCCCAGCGCGCTTGAAAACATTCACCGCAAAAACCTTGGGCTTGAAGCTTATGCCGACCTGCTCGCGCAATATAATCAATCCGGTGTGCCCGTATATTCCGAACTCATCCTCGGTTTGCCCGGCGAAACACTGCAGAGCTTCACCCATGGCATTGGTCAATTGCTTGCTGCGGGGTTGCGCGGAATGATTCAAGTGTACCCCTGCGAAGTGCTGCTGAACGCTGCCATGGCAACCCCCGACTATCAACAAGAGCATGGCATTAAGGCTGTGCGCGTGAATAAAGTACAGCGCTATTGCAAACCCGCCACGGACGACATTCCCGAGTATTCCTCCGTCGTCGTGCAAACATCCACCATGCCGATTGAAGATTGGGTGCAAGCGATGGTGTTTTCCACATTGGTGGAAGGGCTGCACTGCTTTGGGCTGCTGCCGCTAATCGCGGTTTATCTACACCACCAAAACAACCTCCCTTACGAGCGGTTTTACCTTGATCTCATGGACTTTGCGCGCGAAAACCCCAACACGTTTTTGGGCGAACAACTCGCCTTTTTCCAAGCGCGTTATGCGGCATTTGCGCAAGGGGCTGGCGAAAACTTCGTGTTGCACGACCCACGCTTTGGCGAAATCACATTCCCGCTTGATGCCGCAGTATTTCTTCGCGGTGCCTATGAAATCGACCGCTTGTTTGCCGAACTGCCCACATTTTTGCAGCGTTACGCGTTGCCAAACGACCTGCTCACCCAGCTGCTCAGTTACCAAAAGGCGCTGGTGTGTTTGCCAAAACCGCAAGCTCAGCAAAGTGTTAGCTTCGATTACAACTTTCCGGCTTATTTTTCTGCAGTGTTCGCACGGCAAAGCTCTGAATTAGAAAAAAGACACACCACACTCATCCCCGAGCAAAACCCAACGCTTGCTTGGCCGGATTTCGCCCGTGAGTATGTGTGGTACGGCAGACTCAAAGGCGCTTTAACGCGCAAAGGAGATAAAGTAATTTATGACTGAGGCATTTGGCAAAGCCGTTGCACTGGTTTTTGCACACAACGAGGTGCTTTCTCTTCGCGAAACCGTGCAGAGCATTGCGCAGTCCTGCCAAGCGTCCGATATCGCCCGCATTGTGATTTTTTTGGCTTTGCATGCCACCGAACAATGCTGTGCAGAGGCACAACGCTTGGCTGGCAACACACAATTGCCCATTGCAGTGATTGTTGCACAAGAACAAGGCAGAGGCTTTGCTGTTGAAGTGCCGCAGTTGCTGTCACAGCAAAACGATGCCACACATGTTGCAATTTGGGCAGCGGATTTAGACACCCCACCCCATCTGCTGGCACACATGCTTGCTGCAGCAAAACAACAGCCCGCCGCAGTTATCAAGCTTTCACGCTTTGTTGCTGGCGGGCAATTGTCAAGCCGACGCGTGCCCCGTGTTTTGTTTCGTTATGCCGTGAATTTGCTGTATCGTAGCCAACAAACCGACCCACATCATGGCGAATGCTTGTTCCCGCTGGCAATGTTTCTGCGCTTTCGCCTCACTGAAAAACACATGGCCTTTTTCTTGGAATATAGTTTGTGTTTCGAGCGCATGGGCGTGCCATTTATTGAACTGCCCAAAACCCAGCAGCTGCGCCGCGAGGGCAAGTCAAATATGTCCTTGCGCAAAAAAATGCGTTATTTGGTTCCCTTAGTTCGCGTGCGCATGTTGCCGCGCCGAAAAATCATAAAATAAGCGCTATCACGAAACGAGGAGGATGAAGCATGAATGTTCTTTTGATTAACCCGGATATGGGGCTTTGTTTATTGCCCAAAACCGTACCCATGGGCTTGCTTTCCATCGCATCGTACCTGCAAACACACCATCACAGCGTGCAAATCTACGACCGCAATGTTAATCGCACGTCCTTAAAAAAAATCGTCGAACAATTCTCACCACAAGTGGTGGGGGTTTCGGTTACAACATCTTACCATATCGATGACGCCATGGCTATCTCGCGTTATTTTCGTGAACATAATATTCCGGTTGTGTGGGGTGGCCACATGGCAACGATTATCCCGGAACTCATTTTACAACAACGCGCAGCAGACTACGTTGTGTTGCATGAGGGCGAAATCACATTTCACGAGCTTTTGCAGGCGCTAGAAAACAATACGTCCGTTGCGCAGATCGATGGTTTAACTTATCTCGACAACAACGGAAATTTTGTTCAAACACCCGACCGTGCATTTGCTTGCCTCGCTGAATTCCCCATGTTAGATTGGTCTCTGGTGCGCCCGGAAAAATATTTAGATACCTTCATGGGGCATCGAAATGTATTTCGACTCTATACATCCAAGGGCTGCCCGGGACGATGCACCTTTTGTGTGAACGAAAGCTTTAACCGCCGCAGTTACCGCGCGCGCCCATTTTTACATACCAGCAGCGATATCGATCATTTGATTGAACATCATGGTGTTGACACCATCGTTTTTTACGACGAGTTATTTGGTATGGATAAACAAGCGCTTCGTGAACTTTGTGATTTTTTACGTTCTCGGAACATTATTTGGGGTGCGCAAACCAAAATCGGGGTGTTAAGCCCCGATGACATGCAGCATATGTACGACTGTGGTTGTCGCTGGCTGACTTATGGCATCGAAACAGGTTCAGCTGAAATGCAAAAACGCATCCGCAAGGGGATTTCGCTTGATAAAATTGACAAAGACCTGCAAGTTTGTGCCAACATCGGCATCGCTGCAGCGGGCAATTTTATTATCGGCTTTCCGGATGAAACCAAGGATCAACTGCGCGAAACAGTTGCGCTGATTTTGCGCAGCAATTTTTATCGTAGCATGGCAAACATATTCTCTCCCATTCCGGGAACCAAACTTTACGGAGAACTTGTTGAAACCGGACGAATTCTTGCTTGCGAGACATTGGAAGAATGGAGCAAAACTGCGATTATTTCATTTTACGGCACCACCAGTAATTTCTCTGCAGTGCCCACGCGCCACTTGCTTGTTTTACAAAATTACATTCACTGGCGCAGCTTGTTTTCGCAAAACAAAAAATTGGCACAAGGCATGTTAAAATCTACGCTTGGCTCGTTGACGCAACGTAGGCTTTGGGGCATGATACGCCTTGGTATTTCTTTCATAAAGCTATTTTTCTCCGTTGCTTGGTACCGCTTTGCCTATCCCGACATTCGCCGAGAGTATGGACTGAAATAGGCAAAAAATGCGCGTGCTTTTTGTTTTCCAAAAACAATCTGTGCCGCGCCGCAAAACCTTCAACTAGCGTAAGCCGTACTCACGGCGAATTTTTGGGTAAGCAAAACGATACCACGCAAAACCAAAGAAAGTTCTCGCCGCCGTAAACACTTGACCAAACAAACTAAGCAAACCCTTGCTAAACATCATGCGCAACATGGTTTTAATCGACTTTGTGGCAATGGAATAGCGGCTCATGCCTGCGGAATCACCCTTCGCAAAAAAGCTTTTCCACATAAAATGGCTTTGCACAACCAGCAAGTCCCGCGTTGGCACTTGCGAATAGTTGTTGCTCACGCCTTGGTATACCATGCGCTTGCTTGACAATTGCCGCAAGCTTTGCAATGGCTGCAGTTGTCCGCGCTGTATCAATTCCCGCTCCAATGCCGAATCGCAAGAGGGGAAAAAAATCACAAATGAGCACCAACTGCTTTCCAAGCGCTGTGCCAATTGCACGCTTTTTTTTATCTGTTCTTTCGTTTCATCCGGAAAACCAATAATAAAGTTGCAAAACACCGAGATGCCGATTTCTTTGCACATCTCAAATTGTTCCACAACCTTGGTTAAGTCAATGCGTTTGTTAATGCGCTTTTGCATGTCAGGACAACCGCTTTCCACGCCAAAAAAAATCCATCGGCAACCAGCATTGTGCATATGCTGCAAGTCCTCACGATTAAAATGACCCAGCCGCGTTTGGCAGCCCCAAGAAAACACCTTCAAGTTCAGCGCTCGAATTCGGTCACACAGGTCATAAAGCTCTGCCTTGTTCGCACCAAACAATTCGTCAGCAAAGCGCACACCATCCATCCCATGCTCACGCGCCAAATATGCAATTTCCTGCACAACATGCTCATTGGGGCGTTTTCGATATTGGCACTTGTGATAGCTTTCGTTCATGCAAAACGTGCATCGCGCAGGACATCCCTTAGAGCAATAAAGATGCCCCAGTTTGTTGCAACAAAAAAAAGGCGATAAATAACGCTGCGGGCGAATCAGCGACCAATCTGTCGGTTGAAACTTCGCAAGATTGGCAAACTCCCGCGGTTCAGTTCGGTGAACTTGTCCGCTTGCATCGCGATAAGCTAATCCGTTTATTTCTGCAAGACTCCAACCACGCTCGAGTGCTTGCAACAACTCGTGAAACGTCACCTCACCCTCGTTAATCACCACATAATCCGCTGCGTGTTCTGCAATCACCAGTTCAGGTGCGATTGTTGCCACATATCCGCCCCACACCACGGGGATACCCATGTTTTTTAGCGCCGCCGAAACCTTCAAACCATCTTTCACACAATTTGTGGTGAACACTGAAACCCCTGAAATTTGCGGTTTAAACTCCCGCACCACACGACGCAGCGAAACTGTTTCTACGTTTCGGTCATATATTCGGATTTCGTGCCCAAATTGCTTCAAATATGATGCAATCGCGAGCAACCCCATTGGCCAATCTTGATACATGCCGTAAAACCCGCCGTTTGGGCAAACCAAAAGAATCTTCATAACCACCCCTCCTTTTTTCATTATACTTGTGTGCGTTGCGTTTGTCAAGTGCTTTTTGCCTTTACGCGTTGCAATAAACCTTGACAAACCCACAAAAATGGGGTATCATATATAGTATGATTGCTTTGCTGTTTGCCGAGGGCGTGCTGACGTTTGTATCGCCCTGCCTGCTGCCCTTGCTGCCGCTTTACGTCACCTACTTCGCCGCCGGGCAGCACAACCGCCGCCGCACGCTGCTCAACGCCTTGGGCTTTGTGCTGGGCTTTGCGCTGGTGTTCACCGCGCTGGGTGCGTTTGCGGGCACATTGGGCGCGCTGGTGCTCCGCCACCGCTTTTGGGTGAACATCGTCACCGGGCTTGTCGTGGTGGTGCTGGGGCTGAGCTTTCTTGGGCTGTTTCGGCTGCCATTTTTGCACAAGCTGCAGCCGCGCCGCATGAACACGCAGAACATGCGCTTTGGCAAGTCCATCGTGTTTGGGCTAACCTTCGCCGCCGCGCTCACCCCCTGCGCAGGACCCATGCTGGGCATCGCGCTGATGCAAGCGGCGCAAGCGGGCGGCACACTGCAAGGCTCGCTGCTGCTGTTTGTGTACTCCCTTGGCGTGGGGCTGCCGCTGGTGCTGTGTGCGGTGCTCATGGACCACCTCAAGGGCGTGCTTGCGTTTTTGCGCCGCCACCAAACCAAGATTCACAAAATCTCCGGCGTGCTGTTGATACTGCTGGGCATTGCCATGGCCTTTGGCCTGTTAGAAAGGATCACATGATGAACAAAACCAAAAAGATTGCGCTGGCAGTTGCCGCGTTTTCGCTGATTTTCCTCACCGGCTGCGCCCAGCTGCGTGCGATGATCCCCCCGCGCGACCTCAATCCCCTGCCCAATTTTGCAGTCACCACCTTGGACGAACAAGTCGTCACGCGGGATGACCTGCTGGGCACACCCACGGTGCTGTTCTTTTGGAACAGCTGGTGTCCGCACTGCAACGACATGATGCCCAATGTGCAGGCGATCTACGAAGAATTTGGCGACCAAGTGCGCATCATGGCGATCAATGCCCGCGAAGAGCAACGCAACGCCGACAGCCCTGAAGAGGCTTTGCACAACGCCTTAACTTATCTGCAACACAACGGCTTCACCCTGCCGATATATTTCGACTGGGACTTGCAAGCCTACCACGCCGCGCAAGCGCCCGCCGTGCCCACCACCGTGTTCATTGATGCCACGGGCTATGCCGCGCGCTGGCGCTTGGGCGCACGCACGCAAAACCAACTGCGCCGCGACATTCAGGAGATACTATGAAGAAAATTTTGCTGCCGGTCATCCTCGTTGGTCTAATCCTCCTCACCGCCTGCAGCACAGCACTGCCCATGGGCGAAAGCGAGCTCTCCCCCGCCCCGCAATTTGTGGTGGAGGATTTGCAGGGCAACCACGTGGACGTTGCTGCCGGGCAAGCGCTTGTGCTCAACTTTTGGGCGAGCTGGTGCCCCAGCTGCCGCCGCATGATGCCCGCCTGGCAGACGATCTACGACGAACTGGGCGGCGACGTGCGCATGATGAGCATCAACGTGGGCGAAAGCCGCGACCGCGCCATGCAGTTCACCAGCGGCGCAGGGCACACCTTCCCCGTCTACCTCGATGCGCCACTCGCCTCAGCCGCCGATGCCTTTGCGCTCACGCACTTCCCCACCACAATCTTCATCAACGCCCACGGCGATGTGCTGCACCGCCACATCGGCACGCTCAACGCCACCATGCTGCGCCTGCACACCGCTGATTTACTTGACTAATGAAACGGACGTTAACATCATATGTATACCATTGACGACATGCACGCGATGCTCGACACCATCGCCGCCGAGCTGCCCGATGCATTTTGGGAGAAACTGCACGGCGGAGTCATTGTTCTGCCCGACGTGAAGCTCCACCCCGGCTTGCCCGGCGTCTACATCATGGGTGACTACAGCTGCCGCCGCGACTACGGCCGCAGCATCCGCATGTACCACGGCTCATTCGTGCACGTGCATGGTCACCTGCCGCCCGAGCAATTTCAAGCGCAATTGCGCCACACTTTGCTGCATGAGTTCACCCACCACCTTGAGTCGCTCGCCGGTGAGCGCGGGCTCGAAATCCAAGACAAACTCCAACTGGAGAGATACAGAAGGAACCACCACCCATGAAAATCTACAACACCCTCACCCGCCAAAAAGAGCAGTTCACTCCCGCAGGCGATGCCTACACCATCTACGCCTGTGGGCCCACCGTGTACAACTACATCCACATCGGCAACGCGCGCCCGCTGTGCGTGTTCGACACCCTGCGCCGCTACCTCGAGTGGCGCGGTCACAAGGTGATTTTCGCGCAGAACTTCACCGACGTGGACGACAAAATCATCAACAAAGCCAACGAAGAAGGCGTGAGCTCCCTCGAAATTTCCGAGCGCTTCATCGGCGAGTATTGGACAGATGCGCAGGGCATGAACGTGCGCGAAGCCAGCATCCATCCCAAAGTCACCGAAAGCATGCCCGAAATCATCGCCATGGTGCAGCAGCTCATCGAGCGTGGGCATGCCTACGAATCCGCCGGCGACGTGTACTTCTCCACCTCCAGCTTTTCGGGCTACGGCAAGCTGTCGCACCAGCCGCTTGACGACCTGCAAGCGGGCGCACGCATCATGGCGGGCGAGCAAAAGCGCGAGCCCATGGACTTCGCCCTGTGGAAATCCGCAAAGCCCGGCGAGCCCGCATGGGAATCCCCCTGGGGGCTGGGTCGCCCCGGCTGGCACATCGAGTGCAGCGCCATGACCAAGCATCACCTCGGCGACACCATTGACCTGCACTGCGGCGGGCAAGACCTCATCTTCCCGCACCACGAAAACGAAATCGCCCAAAGCGAGTGCTGCAACGGCGTGCCCTTTGCGCGCTATTGGATGCACAACGGCTACATCAACGTGGACAACGTGAAGATGTCGAAGTCTCTCGGCAACTTCTTCACCGTGCGCGAAGTTGCGGAAAAATACGGCTACGAGCCCGTGCGCTACCTGCTCATCGCCGCGCACTACCGCAGCCCGCTCAACTACAGCGTGGAGGTCATCGAGCAGGCAAAAGCCGCGCTGCAGCGGCTCTATACCTGCCGCGACAACCTCGACTTCGCCCTGCAAAACGCCGCTGAAACAGGCGAAACCCTCGACCTCGCGAGCTACCGCGACGGCTTCATCGCCGCGATGGACGATGACCTGAACACCGCCGGTGCCATGGGGCATTTGTATGACCTCGTGCGCGAGCTCAACACCCACATGAACGCCGCAAGCAAGCCCAGCCTGCAAGCCGCAGCCGAGCTGTTCGACGAACTCACCGGCGTGCTGGGGCTGCTCTATAACCGCAAAGAAACCCAAGCCGACGACCAAGTCAACGCCCTGGTTGCCGAGCGCGAACAGGCGCGCCGCGACAAAAACTGGGCCCGCGCCGACGAAATCCGCGCGCAGCTCACCGCCATGGGCGTGACCATCGAAGACACCCCGCAAGGCACGAAGATAATTCATAATTTATAATTCATAATTCATAATTGGCTAAAATTCAACCCTCAGCGCGGACAAAGCTTTCGTCCATGCTGAGGGTTGAAATCACATTTAATTATGAATTATAAATTATGAATTGGTATCGGCACCCATTCCAAGTCGTCCGGGCAGAACATCGTCCCCGGTTCGGGCGTCGTGGGGTGATACACCTGCCCCAGTGCGCCCATCAAGCGCGGCATCATCGTCCATGGGTCGAACTGTGTGAACGTCCACCAAACCAAGCGCCACGGCAAGAACCAGCGCTTGGCAAACGCGCCGATGTCCGCCAGAATGTTTAGCCAAGTGGAGATATCACGCGGGTTTTCGATGGGCTGTGGCACCAGCACTTGTCCCTGGCGCAACACGGTGAATGGCTGCACATACAAAATGCCGCCCGGTCCCAGCAAATATGCCCGCACGAAAAAGTAGTCATCTTCCAAGTGCTCGGCGATATCCAGCGTGCTGCCGCGGTGCACTTCACGCGTGCGGTGGCTCACCCAAACGATGTCATCATACAATTCGGCTTCAATCTCAATTGTGCCCGCTTGCTCGCACACGGTGATGCGGTTCACGCGTGGCACATCGCCTTCGCCGCGCCAATATTGGTCGCCGGTCTCAAAGCGAGCCGAGCGCGACACCCCAAACAGCGTGCCTTCTTCCATGCTGCGGCGCAACTCGGGTACCGTCAGCTCTGTCATCAAATGCACGCTCCACGCACGGTCGAACTCGCCATGGCGGTGGCCATCGCTCCACGTGAAGCTCCACGGCACCACGCCATGCGGAATCAGCCGCTCCAACAGCCGGTCATACAACATGCGGTCAAACTGCGTGTTTTGGTCCCAACCGCTGTTGATGTCAATGCCCACCGCACTCTGATAATAATGCAGCAGCGGATAGGCAAACTTGTCAATCCAATGGGGATAGCGCTCGAAGAAGGTCATGGGGTCAGCATCGTGGCGGGCACGGTGCGTGTCACCGGGGTGGTTGATCACACTGATGCCGCCCGCTGCGTGCACACCGCGAATCGGACGCAAAAAGTCCATCGTCACGCCAAGCACACCTTGCCCATAGTCGCTGAAGAAGCCCTGCACGTGGTTCTGCGTGAACACCGCGCCGTTGAGCTCGTTGCCGTGTGTCACTTCCAGCATCGGGCGCGGGCTGCCGTCCGGCCAATAGCGTCCAACGCCGGTGGTGATTTGCTCGCGGCGTTCGCTGGTCAGCGGGCGTTGTGGGCGCATGCCGGTGCGGCTGCGATACATGAAGCGCATCAGCGGCGTTGCCCGCGGAATTTGATCCCACGGCACACCAACAATCATGTGGTCGGTGATAGCCAAAATGTCGTAATTGAGCGAATAGTGCACCTCAACCACCTCATTTTTTGGCACATAACCGTCGCTGGCGTCGGTATGTACGTGCAGTTGCGCCCTAAATTGATTCCACGTGTCCCAACACACATCAGCATAGGCATTGCCAATGGTGAACGGCAGCGCGGAGTCAAGCGGCGCAGCTTCGGCAATGGGTTCAGCATGCGCCGCAACCGCAACCACGCTGAACATCATCGCCAGTGCCAACAGAACAGATAACGCTTTTTTCATGATGACCTCCTATTTTCGTTTGTTGCCACTTCATCTCGCTTCGCGGGGGAATTTTAATGCGAGGCGCGTGTAGGGGCGGCAATCTGCCGCCCGTGCCGCAGCAAAAAATTATACGCGCACTACCCAAAACTCGCTGAGCATCACGCCGGTGCGCGGCTCGCTGAAATCGAGCGCCAAACAGCCATTCTCGAACCACGCCGCGGGCAAATGGTAACTGCGGGTGTGCAGCATGTCGCGGTCAGGACCTACCATGGCCAGGTCAAACTCGGCATCTTCGCGGCCTTCGCCAATCACGTGCCCGTTGGCGGTCATGCAAAAATCCGGTGAATCAAGCCCCGCCTTGTTGCGCCACCAGGTGATGCGCAGGGTGTAGTCCTGTTCAGGCGCGAAGCCGCCGAGGTTCGCAAAAAACGTGTGGTTATCAAACACCTGCAACGTGCAAGTGGGATAATCGCCGTTGTTGCAGGGTCTGTCGCCGTGAAAGTTGAGGTAAAACTCGCCCTGTTGCTGCGCATTGAGCACATCGCGCGGGTGGTGCGCAAAGCTGAAGTAAAACTCGTCATCTTGCACCACATTGCGCTGCAAGCTTGCCTCAAGCAGCCCGCGTGCCTTTTGTTTGCGCAGCCACGGCAGGTCGGTGATGGGGCGGTCAATGGTGTCGAGCGTGCAGCCGCGTTCCCAGTGCAGCCCGCCGAAGTGCTCCACGTCCAGCTGAATGCCAATTTGCTCAAACAGCAGTTGCGCCAGGGGGAATAGCTTCTCGCGTCCGCTTTTGCGTGTGTAGTCGTAGTTGCCTTTTGCAATGGCATCTAGTTCTGCGATGCGATTATGGCGCACAATGTGGTCGCATTGAGCGCGGAACAAGTGCAGGTTAGACCGCCAATTATCGTGCAGAACATGATGTTCAAACACATCTCGGCTGCTGTCTATGCCTGCATTCAGCGCCGGATCGCCCTCCCAGTTCAGCTCAAGTCGGAGCAATGCTTCTGCCACAATGTGCGTTCTTTCAGTGCCCCACAGGAACAACCGCACATAATCCTCCACGCTTTCACGCACGCTGATGCCGTCGCCAAACCAGTCCATGTCCGTCCAGAGCATCTTGTTCAGGTCGTCGTGCACGCCCTCAGAATAACTCACCGAGCCGCGCACAAAGCCGCGCGTCTGGCGGTGCAGCATCGCGAACTCCTGCGGGCGCGGGTTCACGCTCTCGCGTGATAGCGTGCTGGCGAGCGCAAAGTGCCAGTCGTCACGCGTGTAGTGCACCGGATACTCACAGCGCAGGTTATGCGTGATGTCCGGATACAGCCGAACGTCATATTGCATCGGCACTGCGCGGCGAATCTCCTGCGTGGTGAAGGCATGGTTTGGACCCATGATCACCCCATCGAGCCACGCGGGCAGTTTGTCAAGCTCTGCCTTGAACTGCGCCGGCCACTGCGGACTGTTGTGCGGCATTTGCGCGCTAATCCACATTGTCGCCTGCGGGTGCACCGCACGCATGGCAGCGCTATAGCTCTCGCCGCGCCGGAACAGCTCATCGGGCGCAAGCTCGCCCGGGTCGCTGCCGGGGATAAACAGATAGTCTAGCTTCGGCAAGCTGGCAAACAAGCGCTGCCGCTCCGCCAGTGCCTCGTCGGCAGGCTGTTTGTCGTTGATGGGATACCACAGCCCAAAGTCTAGGTCCAGCGACTGGCAGCTCTTCGACACCTCCACCAGCAGCTCGTTCGGCGGCATCGGCATCAGCGCGCTGATGTTGTCGCCTTCATCCGGCACATGCTCAATGGTGTTCGTGCCGAACAACATCAAGTCCAAATGGTAGCGGTGGAACTGCTCGGGTGTCCACGCATCATAGGTGTTGTTGTTGGCGCGGTAGCCCAGCTGATGCCCGCGAATGGGTTTTTGTGGCGCATATTCGCCCGAGATATCGCGCGTCAGCGTCGCTTTGCCGTGCTGAATTTCAATCTTGCGCAGCAGCCGCCCAATGCCGAAGATATGCCCACGCAAACCGCTTGCAACAATGCGCAATTCACAATGCGCAATGCGCAATGCGTAATTATCGCGAGGCATCGATGCATCAATGTCGAACGTCACATCAAACGGGCAGGCTACGCCGCGGCGCGCAAATTCGTCGCGCAAAATATCTTGCGGATCGAGCATCTGTGCCGCCTTTCTACACCCCTAATACCACAAAAAGCCCAGCAGACCAATCCAAATGATCCACTGCCACCACGCCAGGTAGCCCTGCACCTGCATCGTGTGCGTGTTGCCTTCAGCGTCCGTGGCCGTCACCGTGCCTGTGCCGCGCGCGTTGCGGGTGCGCAGCAGACCATCGCAGCTGCAGTGGAACACCGCGTTGCCGTCGGCCTGCCAAGTCACGCGTCCCTGCGCAAAGTGCGCCTGCAGTTGCACCTGCGAGCGATGCCGCACCCGCAGCGGCGCACCGGCGGGCAGCACGGTGAGCACCGGCTGCACATGAAGGCTCATCTCGTCTGCGTTTTCGCACAGCACCTCAAAACGCATCCAGCTGCCGGGTAGCCCCCAAGCAGGGCTGCTATTGTGGTCAATCGCAGCCGCACCACGCAGGCTGCCCACGCTAAACAGCGCATCCACGCCAAAGGCAATGCCGTTTTGCAGGTTCGATTGCCCCAGTGTGTATTCATCGGCCTCAATCATCGTCACGCGCCAACGGCTTTCGTGGATGTTGTGCCGCCATTCGGTGTTCACGCGATACACCGCCAAGCCGCCCTGCGCGCCATCAAGCGCTGCACGTGCAAGGGCTTCGTCCCAGCCGTTGAACTGGCGGTTTTCAATGAGGACAAACTGCTCGTCGGTGCCGGGAATCTCAATGCGCACCAAATTGCGCTCACCGCTGCACAGGCTGCGCACCACCGCCTCAATGTCCGCACCAAAGGGGATCTGCACCACCGGCGCAAGCCCCAAGCGATACAACGCATAGGCGCTGAATGCCGTGGGGGTTTCGCCTTGGCGCTGCCCGGGCAAACGCGCCCAGCTGCCCTCGGCCATCACGCAAAACGCGCCCAGCCCCCGAAAGTCGCCCGTGCCGTATAAATCCGGCAGACCAAAGCTGTGCCCAAGTTCGTGCACAATGATGCCGATGGTGGCCATGTAGCCCTCGCCGAAGTTGCCGTGGCGCTCGCCCACCTGCGAATATGACGTGAAGCGCATGCCGCCAATCGTGCTCATGTTGCGCAGCACATTGTTCCAATAATGCCCCCAAACTGCCTGCTGGGTTTGCCCCCACGCGCCTTCATATCCCGCCACGATCACCACAACATGCAGCTCATCATTGGTGATGATGCCGTTGCCGTTTCGGTCAAACGCAGCCGGGTTAAAGTAACCCGCGTCAAAGGCGGCTTGCAGCGCATCGTGGGTGATGCGTGCGTTGGCTTGGCCGGTGTTCCCGGCGGTGTTAGGGTGGTTGCGGTTGAGCCGAACCCGCACGATACCATCGTTCGTCGTGCCCTGTGTTTCGGGCGCGGGCACCAGCACCATCTCACCTTGCGAGTTGTCGTAGTACCACGCCGCAACCGAGCGCTCCCCCGTGAAGATGTGGTACGCCCACTCGTCCTCAAAGCTAATCTGCACGTCGTTGAAGTCCACCAGCAGCACCAGCACATTTTGCTCAATGCCCCAAAACGACCCTGGGCTGTGCGGTCGTGCCTGCGCGCGCACCGGCTCGCCAACTGCGCGGCGGCTGTCGCTGTCAAAATCTTGTTGCGCAATCAGCGCATGCGCGCTTAGTGCCTCGGCGGGCGCGGCTTGCTCGGCATACACCACCTCCGTCCCCGCGAACACCCACGTGCCGTTGGCGGCTTGTTCGAGCACCGCGCCGCTTGCGCTAATGGCATAGTGGAAGAACGCGTCGCCGTGCAACGTTGCAGCAAAAACTCGTCCATCGGACTGGCGCAGCGTGAGCTCGCCCGGCACAGCGGGTGCAGCCATGGCGCTCACCGCCAGCAGCGCGGCACTTGCCACGGTGACTAAAATCACCCAAAGCAGCTTGCGTGTTTTCATGCAAATCCCCTGTTTCAACTGAATAACTCTATTATAACACAACTGCGCCGTCATGGCAACCAGTTTTTTCAGCCATTTTTCATCCTGCCCATCATCAGCATGTTAGGGGCGGCTTGCAAGCCACCCGGGCAAAAATACTAGCTTAAGATGTTATCCCCGGGTGGCTTGCAAGCCACCCCTACATGCTGGTCATGCATGCTGTATATTTTGAAGACACACCCTTATAGGCGGCGAGTATCACTCGCCGCAGCCCCTCCATCCCGCGCAAACCGGTGAGCCATCACCCGCCATCCGCCATCGCAACCAGCTTCTTCAGCCGATGATTCATGCCCGAGCGCGTCACCGGCACGGCACACAGCTCACACAGCTCCGCAAGGGACGCCTCGGGGTGTTGCTCGCGCAGCTCGGCGGTTTCGCGCAGCGGCGCAGTCAGGCTATCCAGTCCCACCGTCTCGCGGATCTGCGCAATCGCATGCAGCTGTTGCGCTGCCGCCGCCGTCGCACGGTCGAGGTTCGCCATGTCAAAATTCATCACGCGGTTGACGTTGTTGCGCAGGTCTTTCTCCACTTTTGTCTGCATAAAATCCAGCACAGCCGTCTGCGCGCCAACGCTGGCGAGGACATCCTCAATCTGCTCGCTGTCCTTGTAATACAACAGCCACACACCCTTGCGCTGGCAGATTTTCGGCGGCAGATTATGCTCACCCAGCAGCTGCGCAAGCTCCGTGCACAGCTTTTTGTAGCCCACCGTGAACTCCAAGTGATACTGCCGTTGCGGCGCATTCACCGCCGCGCAAGCCAAAAACACCCCACGCAAAAACGCCGTGGAGCAGCCCTCGCAAGCAAAATTTTCCCGCGCGATGCGGCGGCCGGGCTCGTCTTCGCTGTGACCCATGCGCTCCAGCAGCCGGCGGCGATCGTCCGCGCGCGGCACCGTCAGCTCCACTTTTCTGCCACTGTGCTGCAGCTGCGCTTGAATCAACGCTAAGTCCTGCAATTGCTCGGCAACATAGTCCGCCACACCGCGCAGCTCGGTGCGCAAGCTGATCTCACGCCCGTTGAAGCTCGCACCGAACAACAGCATGCCATACAGCTGCGCCTGCGCACAGCAAAGCTGCTGCTGCGCCGAAACGCCCAGCAGCTCCTGCTTCACTTGCACAGAAAAACTCATCATACAAATTTAATTTCCGGCTCAAGAAACACGCCGGTTTCTTGCTGCACCACTTCTTGCACCAGCGCAATCAGCGCCCGCACATCGGCAGCCGTGGCACCGCCGGTGTTGATGATAAACCCGGCATGCTTTTCGCTAATTTGCGCGCCACCCACGCTGCGGCCTTTGAGGTCGCACTGTTGAATCAGCCCGCCAGCAAAATGCCCCGGCGGGCGCTTGAACGCACTGCCCGCATTGGGGAACTCAAGCGGTTGCTTGTCGCGGCGGCGGTGCATGATGTCATCCATCTCCGCCTTGATTTTCGCGGGATCACCAACCTTGAGTTGCAGGCGAGCCGCCGCAACCACGCCGCCGGTCTGCATGAACACGCTCTTGCGGTAGCCAAACGCACACTCGACCACAGGCAGCCAGTTCAGCTCACCGGTGGACGAAATCTCCAGCACTTCCGCGATGATATCGCTCATTTCGCCGTCGTAAGCACCGGCATTCATATACGTCGAACCGCCCAGCGCGCCGGGGATGCCAAAGGCAAACTCCGCGCCGGTGAGGTTGTGTTTGAGCGCAAAGTTGCACATCACGGCAAGGTTCACGCCCGCTTCGACGTACATCTTGCCGTCGCCCAAGTCCTCCATGCCGACCATCTTCTCCGTCGAGATCACCACGCCGTCGAGCCCGCTGTCTTTCACCAGCAGGTTGCTGCCGCGGCCAAGCAGGAAGGGCTTCTCGCCCGCTTCGTGGCACAGTTTGATGCACGCTTGCAGCTGTTCCACGCTGTTTGGGTAGAGCATCAGCTCCGCCGGGCCGCCGATGCGGAAAGTGGTTTTGCTGCTCATAGGCACGCCCTCGGCGAAGGCAATGCCCTGTTGTTGTAGTTGTTCTGTCATGTTATTTCCTCGCAATAATTCGACATGTAGGGGCGGCGGGCGCGCCGCCCGAAACCTTAATATCACCATATATTTATTGCCCGGGTGGCGCGCCCGCCACCCCTACATGTTTCGACTCTCTTCAAATTTGTTCAATTCGCACAGCGTGTGCTCCGCACGCCTCCCTCACCCGACCCGAGGTCGGGAGCTCCCTCCAGAGGAGAGGAGCTGGGGCTTGCTGCTTCAAGTTTTGCTGTCGCTTACCGCTTAAGCCTTAGCTCCTTCCTCTGGAAGGAGCTGGCACGCGTCGCGCGTGACTGAGGAAGGCTCGCGGAGCGACCATTCCCCTCCTTGGAGGGGTGGCACGCGCCCCAGCGTGACGGGGTGGTTAACAATCCAACGCCGCAGCCCCCACAATACCCGCGTCGTTGCCCAAGCATGCCTGCACCAGCTCGGTTTGCACCGGCGCATAGCGGGTGTAGCGCTCGGCTTCAACGAGCTTGCGCAGCGGCACCAGCAGTGCCTCACCTTGGTTGGCAACGCCGCCGCCAAAGCAGATTTTATCCGGCTGGAAGATGTTGACGAGGTTCGTCACGCCCGCCGCCAAATAGCGCAGATAGTACTCAATCACGGCCGCCGCGCGTTCGTCGCCTGCATCGCGTGCGTCAAACACATCTTTCGCGCCGTCGATGTCAAGCCCCGCTTCCTTCGCCTGCGCAATGAGCGCCGTGGCCGAAGAATAACTCTCCCAGCAGCCGCTGCGCCCGCAGTTGCAGGGCTTGCCGTCAACCGCGATCACGAAGTGCCCCACCTCGCCAGCCGCGTCGTTGCAACCGTTGACGACCTTGCCGTCAATCACGATGCCGCCGCCCACGCCGGTGCCCAGTGTCACCGCGATGAACGAGTTCACGCCGCGTCCGCTGCCGGCAAGTGCCTCGCCCAGTGCGGCGCAGTTCGCGTCATTGTCCAGATAAATCGGGCAGCTATACCACTGCTGCAAAATCTCGCGCGCGGGCACATTGTGGAAGTCCAAATTGTTCGCATAGGTGATCACGCCCGTGTCTTTTTCCACGCTGCCCGGTGTCGCAAGACCCATGCTCTCAATCTGCTGCGCCGCAAGACCAGCATCCGCCACCGCATCGTTGCATGCCGCCGCGATGTCCGCCAATACTTGCTCCGCCGGGCGACCCGCCAGGGTCTTGCGCTTGCCTCGCCCGATAATCTTCCAGTCACCATCAACCACGCCCACCGAAATGTTCGTGCCGCCCAAATCTACACCTAGTTTGTACATGATAATCTCCTTCTTGTTCTTTTTTGAAAAAAAGAACCAAAAAACTTTTTTGTCGCTTCGCTGTGGATTTTTTGAATGCGTCGAAAAAGCAAGCCCCACTCCCCCTCTTTAGAGGGGGATGTCCCGCAGGACAGGGGGTGCGCTGAATATTACACCCCCGCAATCTCAAACGAAAACTCAAGCCCGTCGGTCAAGTCAATGCGATATTGCTCCAGAGCATCCGGTCCGCACGACGCCGAGCCCGCGCCACGCACAAAGCCGTCAATGTTCAAGAACACCGCGCCTTCATCGCGCAGATCTTCCTCGTGCGTCGCGGCATGCAGGCTCGCCTGGCTGTAGTGCTGCGCGCTGAAGTTGAGCTTGCCGGGCGCATTGGCAACGCGCAAGCCCTTGCCGTTTTCATCCGTCAGTTGCAGCCAACGCACTTGCCCATGGTTGCCGTTGTCCTGCGGGAAGATATAAGGCTCGTGCATCGCCGCCACGGTGGTTTCATACACACCAATCTTCGCATGCTGCGTGAAGTCCGGCAGGTTTTCTTTGTCGCCCAAGCCATAGTATTTCACCTTCTCCCACGCGCGCGGCAGTTGCAGCGTCACGCCAAAGCGAGCGATTTGCAGCTGCTCGGTGATGCCTTTGTCGGGCGTGAGCTTCGCCGTCACGCGGGTCACGCCGTTGCCCAAGTCTTCCGTGCTCATTTGCATGGTGAACTCATCTTCGCTGTCGCGGCAGATGAACTTATCGTTGTCAATCGGCGCGCGGGTGAAGTTCAGCTGCAACGTCTCCAGCACTTCGCTCAAGTCGCCGTTGCCCTGCAGCTGCTCGGGGATGTACTCCTCTTGCAGCGTAATTTGCTCAAACGCCGTGTCGCCATACTGCAAGCTCAAGTGCGCATCGCCCGCGCCCAGTTCCGGCAACTTGAGCTTCACCACTTGCGTGCCTTGCGGCGCAATGTCGAACTCTGCTGTGCCCTCTTGCACGCTCACGCCGTTGTGCAGCAGTTGCCACGTGAGCGCACATACTTCGTTGGTGAAGTAGTTCGTGTTCTTCAGCGTCAGCTTGCCGTCGGCATAGCTCGCCCGCACCGGACGATACACATTCTTCATGCACCACGCGCCGGTATGCGGCGTGCGGTCGGGATACACCAAGCCATCCACGCAGAAGTTGCCATCATGAATCACCTCGCCATGGTCACCGCCATAGGTGTAGCGCAGCGCATTGCCCGCCGCACTCGTGAAGCCTGCGTCCACGGCAACATGATCCGCCCACTCCCAAATGCAGCCGCCCATGAGGTTGTCATGCTGATAAAACAGCTGCCAATAGTCCTCCAGTCCGCCGGGGCCCACGCCCATCGCATGCGCATATTCACACAGGAAAAACGGCAGACCGCGCACTTTCTCGGGGATGCTTTCATCGCCCGCTCCGATGCGCGACACTTCCTCATGCGCAGGATACATCCGGCTATACACATCGTAGCCATGCAGCCCTTCGTGGTTCCACACGCCCTCATAGTGCACCGGGATTTCCGGGTGGCAAGCATGCAGATACGCATAGCCCGCGTCCTGGCAGTGGTGACCACCGGCTTCGTTGCCCAAGCTCCACATCGCCACGCAAACGTGGTTGCGGTCGCGGAAGAACATGCGCTTGATGCGGTCGAGGAATCGCGGAATCCATTTTTTGTCGCGGCTGATGAGGTCGTAGTCGCGGTGGGTGGCATCGCAGCCATGTGCCTCAATGTCCGCCTCGTCAATGACGTACAACCCCAGCTCATTGGCGATGCTCAACAGGTGCGGGTCGGGCGGATAATGCGCCGTGCGCACCGCATTCACGTTGAAGTCTTTCATCAGCTGCAAGTCTTGCAGATAGTCGTCATAGGTCATGCACCAGCCGGTTTTGGCGTTGGTGTCATGGTGATTCACGCCCTTGAACTTCACGGGCTTCTCGTTGAACAAATACACATTTTCGCGGATCTCCACGCTCTTAAAGCCCACGGGAATGCGCACCACCTGCGACACCTCGCCCCCGCGCTTGAGCTTCACCCACGCCGTGTACAGCACAGGCTTTTCGGCGCTCCACTCTTCCACATCAAGCTCGTTGAGCGCAAAGGTCATGCGCTCTCGTGAAGGTCCGTTGTACTTCGCCTCCAGCTCATCAATGCCAAACTCCACATTCCAGCCGGTTTGCTGCTCGCCGTGCACCTCAACCACGCAGCTCAAGCGGTAGCCCTCTGCCATCTTGCGCGGGCGCAGCCAAATGTCGTTGATGAACACCTTCGGCAGCGTATACAGCAACACATCGCGAAAAATCCCGTTCTCGCGGAACATATCCTGGCACTCCAAGAACGTGCCGGTGCTCCACTTGTGCACCACGCAGATCAGCTCGTTGCCGCCTTGGCGCACCACGGGTGTCAGGTCGAACTCCGCGGTGTTGTGCGCGCCCTCGCTGAAGCCCACATGGTAGCCGTTGCAGTACACATCCAAGCTGCCCGCCGCGCCCAAAAACGACAGCAGGAACGTCTTGTTTTCGATTTCCTCCAGCTTGAACGTCTTGCGATACATCCCGCAAGGCACCACCTCCGGCAGCTCCGGCGGCGGGTTCTCAAACTCATAGCGCGTGTTCACATACGCCGGGTTCTCCGCCTGCCCGCCCGCAGCGCATTGCCACGTGCTCGGCACGGTGATGTCGCTGAACTCCACCTTGGTGGTGTCCAGCTCGCGCGGCAGGTCGCGGAAGTCAGTGTAGTACTTAAACCCCCACTTGCCCGACAGCACTCTCACCAAGTCAGAGTTGTAGCGTTCGTCGCGCTGGCTGGTGGCGCGCAGGGTTTCCTCGTCGCCATAGGGAATGAAATAGGCGCGCGGGTTGCGCCGGTGTTGTTCATACACCGCGAAATCACGGTAGGTGTTCTGTTGAATGCGATATTTCATGTGTTGTTCTCCTAGTGATTAGTCGTTAGTGATTAGTGGTTAGTGGATTGCGGTTAAGCTATTCACTAACCACTATCCACTATTCACTATTCACTCAATTTTCTCAAGCTTTGCATAGTTCAGCATCACTTTCTTCGTGCCCACGCTGTCAAACGCGATTTCCAGCAGCGTGTCGTTGCCCATGGGCTTGGCGGCAAGCACCATGCCCTCGCCAAACGCCGCAGACTTCACCCTTTCGCCCACCGCGAACTGCTGCGCAGCAGGTTTGGCGCGCGCGGGTGCGGCGGCGGGTTTTCGATTGCCTGTCGGGGCGAACTGTGTTCGCCCGGGCGCAACATACGGGGTGGTTGACATTCGCGTTAACCCACCCGACACACGCTCCGGCTCCTCTAGGCCCGTCTCGCGCAAAAACCGCGATGGTGGGTTATACTGCGTGCTGCCGTAAAGCATCCGGCTGCGCGCCGTGGTGAACGTCAGCTTCTGCCGCGCCCGCGTGATGCCCACATAGGCCAAGCGGCGTTCTTCTTCCAGATCATCCTGTGCGCCGCTCATCACGGTCTGGTAGCTCGGGAACACACGCTCTTCCCACGCCGGCAAAAACACCGTGGGGAACTCCAGCCCCTTTGCGCTGTGCAGCGTCATCAGCACCACAGCATCTGCCTGCGCGTTGTATTGATCAATGTCGCTTTGCAGCGCAACATCCTCCAAAAAGCCCCACAGCGTGGGTTCGTCCTCTTCCTCTTCATAACGCAACAGGTTGCTGGCGAGCTCTTGCAGGTTCTCTTTGCGGTCGTTCTCGGTTTCTTTGTCTGCCGCCAAGCCCACCAGATAACCCGACCGCTGCAGCGTATACTCCAGCAAGTCTTTGAGCGAAAGCTGCTCTTGTGCGCGGCGCAGGTCTTGCATGATTTCCACAAAATGACCGATTTTCGCGCTCGCCCGGCTCAGTTCGGCGAACTCGCCCGCTCGCTGCAGAATCTGATATAGCGGCACGCCGTGCTGCGCAGCCAGATTCGCCGCATGCTGCACCGTCGTGTCGCCGATGCCGCGCTTGGGCTCGTTGATGATGCGGCGCAGGCGCACTTCGTCAGCCGGGTTAGCAATCACCGTCAGGTAGGCAATCGCATCGCGAATCTCCTTGCGTTCATAGAACCGATGCCCGCCAATGATGCGATACGGCACACCCGCGCGCACCATCTGGCTCTCAATCGTGTTCGACAACGCGTTCGCGCGATAGAGCACAGCATTGTCACTCCACTTTGCACCCTGCTGCACGCTCTTCTGAATCATGTCCGCAATCTGCCGAGCCTCATCGCGCTCATCCTCGCACATCCGCCAAGCGATTTCCTCGCCTTTGTTGTTGTCCGTCCACAGCTTTTTGCCCTTGCGACCTTCGTTGTTGGCAATCACCTTGTTCGCCGCATCCAGAATATGTTGCGTGCTGCGGTAGTTCTGCTCCAGCCGAATCGTGCGCGCATCTTTGTACTGCTTCTCAAACTGCAGGATATTCTCAATCGTCGCCCCACGAAAGCGGTAGATGCTCTGGTCGTCATCGCCCACCACGCACAGATTCCCATGCCCGGCCGCCAGCAGCGAAACGAGCCGATACTGCGCATGGTTGGTGTCCTGATACTCATCCACTAGGATGTACCGAAACCGGCGCTGATACTGCGCGCGCACCTCGGCGTTTTCTTCCAGCATCTGCACCGTGTGCACGATGATGTCGTCAAAATCTTTGGCGTTCGCCTTTTGCAGCATCGCCTGATACATCGCATAGGCCTGCGCGATTTGCTGCTGCCTTGCATCATTGCCAAACGCGCTCAGATAATCCTGCGGGCTAATCAGCTGATCTTTCGCACGGCTCACCGCGCCCAAAATCGCCTTGTGCGGCAGGAACTTATCATCAATGCGCAGCTGACGTTGCACTTCTTTCATCACGCGCTTGCTGTCGTCGGTGTCATAGATCGCAAAGTGGCTGTCGAAGCCCGCAATGCCACCGCCGTGCCGCCGCAGCAGCTTTGCGCAAATGCTGTGGAACGTGCCCGCCCAAAGCTCATCGCCCGCTTCACCCAGAATGGCGCGCAGGCGTTCTTTCATTTCGTTCGCGGCCTTGTTGGTGAAGGTGATGGCGAGCACGCGCCAGGCTTGTTCGCCCAGCGCAACAATGTGCGCAATGCGATGCACCAGCACCGTGGTTTTGCCGCTGCCCGCGCCCGCCAACACCAGCAGCGGACCTTCCGTGCACTGCACGGCGGTCAGTTGCTCTTTGTTCATGCGGGCAAGGGTTTCTGTGATATCGATGGTCAAATTCGTTTCTCCAAAAAAAATCTTGACAAAATATACACAATGTAGTATAATGGCTAGTGGAATGTTTTCCGGGGTGTGGCGAAGTTTGGTATCGCGCTTGGTTCGGGACCAAGAGGCCTCGAGTTCGAATCTCGACACTCCGACCACCACCTGCGGTGGGGCACCTTCGCGTGCTCCATCGCATCTATTTTTGCTCAACGGCACGCGAGAAAATTTCATCTTCATCAGTTCGCGCATTCACTTTCGTGGGTGCGTGATTTTTTATTCCCGCGAGCAAGTTAACCCGCCTGTAGGGGCGGCAATTTTGCCGCCCGAACCACAAAAAACGCACTCGTCGTCCTCTTAATCCCATTCCCCTCCGTGGAGGGGTGGCACCGCAGTGCCGGGGTGGTTGCCTTGCCGCCCGCCACTGCGGGGAGCAAGTCGCTTCGCTGTGTCCTCGGACAGGTTGCGGATTATTACACTTCGGGCGGATTCACATCCCCCACGCGCGCGGTGCGGCGTAGCCCCACCTGCACGTCTGCGACGTGCCTTCCTCCCCCAAGGGGGAGGCATCAACTGGACGGGCTTATTTTAATTAAGATATTGTCAAACTCACAAGCGCACTGCATCACCTCAGCGCAGGGGCTTTGTGCCTCCCCCTTGGGGGAGGTGGCACGCGTGAGCGTGACGGTGGGGGTTACAACTCACTCGCCACCCAATTACGCATTACGCATTACGCATTACGAATTACGCATTACAAACTCACCCGCCACGCCAACTCATAGTCCCTTGGATGCGCAGGCTTGGTCATGTTCAGCCCCTTAAGAATATCATAGTCCTTGATTTCGCCGCACTGGCTCACCACCACGCGGTTGGCGATGCCCTGTGCCAGCAAATCCACAGCATAATCACCCATCTGGGTGGCCATAATTCTATCACGCGCCGTGGGGCTGCCGCCGCGCTGCACATAAGCGAGGATGTTCGCGCGTGTGTCGATGCCCGTTTTGGCCTGCAGCACACTCGCCAGATGCTCCACCCCACCGGGATAGCGCGTTTTGCCCGCTTTGTCTTTTTTGCCGGTGATGCCCTCTGCGATGAAGATCAGGTAGTAGTTTTTCCCGGCAGCTTTCGCTAGGTTCAAGCGATCCACGAGGGTCTGCTCAAACGCAGCGATCTGCTCGGCGGCCATCTCGCCTTCCTCGGGGAAGTCGAAGTCGCCATATTCCATCGCAAGCACCGCCGTTGCGCCGCCCGCAATGCCGCCATACAGCGTGAGGTCACCGGCTTTGTTGCCCATCACTTCAATCACCACGCAGCGGTCATGCGAGCGCGAGGTGTCCGCAATGGCGTCGCACATGTTCATCACCATGTTCAGCGCGGTGTCGTAGCCAATGGTATATTCCGTGCAGGAAATATCGTTGTCAATCGTGCCCGGCAAGCACACGCAAGGCAGACCGTTCGCCGTCAGCAGCCGTGCCCCCATGAACGAGCCGTCGCCACCGATGACAATCAAGCCATCCATCTTGCCTTTGCAGTTCGCCACGCATTTTTCTGCCGCCACTTGGCGTGTTTCTTCCTTCACAAATGGCTGAAACCGCGCCGTGCGCAAAATCGTGCCGCCCATCGCGTGGATAGCATCCACCTTGTCAATGGTGAGCTCATCCCAGTTGCCTTCGTGCAGCCCCTTAAAGCCCTGCTGAATGCCCAGCAAGCGGATACCTTTTGCACGCGCAGCAAACACCGCAGCACGCACCGCCGTGTTCATTCCCGGGCTGTCGCCACCCGAGGTCAAAATTCCAACGTTTTTCATCCGAGCCATACTATACCCCATCTTACAATTTTGTCTTTCGCTGTTTTAGGCTGTTTGTATTGATATTCGGCATTTCGGACGAGCAAAGCTCGCCCCTACGCGCCGTTGGGCCAAAGGCCCTTGCCACGCGTAGCGAAAAACCCCACGACCTCGGGTCGCGTGCCCGTAGGGACGACCTGTGGTCGTCCGAAAACACCAACCACCCAAAACCAGAACATCAATACAATTGCCTAAACGCGCATTGTCTTTTATATGGTAACACAAACCGCGCGTGAATGTCAAGAATTTTTTTTGCGCCACGTCAAGCGAATTTACATCCGCCCATGCTCCCCACCAAAAAACACTTCCCGGCATCTCCTTAATCCCCCAGGCTCCTTCCCCTGGAAGGAGCTGTCGCCTCGGGCGACTGAGGAAGGCTCGCGCAGCGACGCAGCTTTCGGCTTACGCATTTGCAGCACCAGCCCGCCTGCAAACGCCCCTTCCTCACCCCTCGCGGCTCGGGCAGCTCCTTCCGGAGGAAGGCTCGCGCAGCGACGCAGCTTTCGGCTTACGCATTTGCAGCACCAGCCCGCCTGCAAACTCCCCTTCCTCACCCCTCGCGGCTCGGGGAGCTCCTTCCGGGGGAAGGAGCCTGGGGGCTCGCTGCTTCAAGTTTCGCTATCATCATCCCACATTTTTTCGCACAATTTGACAAGCCCCAAAAAATATGCTATACTATTCCCTGCTATATATGAAACGAGGTATCCGCCGTGGCAGCCAAAAAAGCCGCTCCCGCCAAAAAAACAACCAAGCCCAAAAAGCCCAGCAAAGAAGAGCTCGCCCGCCAGCAAGAGCAACAGCGCCTGCTCGCCGAGCAGTCCGTCAAGCGCCGCCATTTTTATTGGGGCGTGGGGCTGGGCTTCGCCGTGCTGCTGCTGGGTCTGCTCGCCATCATCCCCGGCGAAAGCACGTGGAACATCATGCACACAGGCCTGTGGAGCTTCTTCGGCATCACGCTTGTGCTGTGGCTGGGTTTTGCCGTGTATTGCTGCACGGTCTGGTTTCGCAACCTCAATTTGCGTGACGACATCCCCGCCGTGGTCTTTCTGCCGCTGAGCGTGCAAGCCGTGGGCGTGTTTTGGGCGCTGGTCACGCAAGGCGAAGGCGGCGGCTGGCTCGGTCGCACCGTGGCAGGCGGCATGGCAAGCGCCATGGGTGTGCCGGTGGCAGGTGTGCTCACCGCGCTGCTGATTGCCGTTTTCGTGTTCCTGGGTGTCACGCCCCTGCGTGAGCTCGCCTTCAACCGCGTGATGGACCGTCGCGAAATCGACATTGATGCCCATGAGGACGAAGAGGACGAGCTCCCCCCCATCGCAGAGAAACCAGCGCGCGGCCGCAAAGCCACCGCCGACCCCCTGCCCATTCCCCTGCCGCCGCCCATCGACCCCATCTTGGACTCCCGCAACGCAGCACCGGTCAACAACCCCAACGCCATCCCCACCGTGCTTGAGTTCGGCGCGCCCGCGCCTGCCGTCCCCCCTGCCCCGCCTGAGCTGCCGCCGCTGCCCCTTGAAGAGCCCGCGCGCAAAAAGCCGCTCAAGCTCACCGAAGAAGACGTTGCGCAAATCGCCGAAATCGAAGCACAAATTGAGGAAAACCTCGACGCCGCCCTCGAAGATGGCGCAACACCGGTCTATCGTCACCCGCCCATTGGTGCGCTCACCCTGCCGCGCAACCCCGCAGGCACCCAGCCCGACCAAAACGAAGAAAACATCATCGCGCAGCGGCTGGTGCACACCCTCGGCAGCTTCGGCGTGCAAGTGGAGCTCGTCGGTCGCAGCCGCGGCCCCTCCGTCACGCGCTACGAACTTCGCCCCGCCGAAGGCGTGAAGATCAACAAAATCACTTCGCTGTCTGACGACATTGCCCTGCATCTGGCCGCCACCAAAGTGCGCATTGAAGCCCCCATCCCCGGCAAGCCCGCCGTGGGTGTTGAAGTCCCCAACCGGGTGCGCGCCACCGTCAGCCTGCGTGAGCTCATCGACAGCCAAGTTTATCGTGCAGGTGCGAAAAAGTCCAAGCTAACGGTAGCTTTGGGCAAAGACATCGTGGGCGACCTCATCGTCGCCGACCTCGCCCGCCTGCCCCACCTGCTCATCGCAGGCACAACGGGCTCGGGCAAATCCGTCTGCATGAACACCCTCATCATGAGCCTGATGTATAACGCCAGCCCCGACGACGTGAAGATGCTCATGATCGACCCCAAGCAAGTGGAGTTTAACATCTACAGCGGCATCCCGCACCTGCTCGTACCCGTGGTGAGCGACCCGCTCAAGGCCGCAGGCGCGCTGGGCTGGGCGGTCAACGAAATGGAGCACCGCTACAGCCGCATCAGCGACCAAAACGTGCGCGATGTCGATAGCTACAACAACATCGCCGCCATGCAAGACGACCTCGCCCACATGCCCCGCGTGGTCATCTTCATCGACGAACTCAGTGACCTGATGATGGTCGCCCCCAGCGACGTGGAAGATGCCATCCAGCGCATCGCCCAAAAGGGACGCGCCGCCGGCATGCACCTGGTGGTTGCCACCCAGCGCCCCAGCGTGGATGTCATCACCGGTGTCATCAAAAGCAACCTGCCCGGGCGCATCGCGCTCAGCGTTGCCTCGCAGATTGACTCCCGCACCATCATCAACACCATGGGCGCCGAGCAACTGCTGGGCAACGGCGACATGCTCTTTAGCCCCAACGGCGGCAATAACGCCGTGCGCGTGCAGGGCTGCTTCGTCAGCGACGGCGAGGTGCAGAAGGTCGTCAACTTTGTCAAGCAGCAGCTTGAAGGCGGCACAGACTACAACGACGCCGTGTGGGAGGAAATCGAGCGCAACGCCGCAAACGCCGGTCGCGGCAAGAAAAAAGGCGGCATGCTCGACGCTTCCAGCGACGGCGACAGCGAAGACGACCCCATGTTCGATGCCGCAGCCGACGTTGTCATCAACGCAGGCATGGCGTCCACCACCATGCTGCAGAAGAAGCTCAAGCTCGGCTACGCCCGCGCCAGCCGCCTGGTGGACTTGCTCGAAGAGCGCGGCATCGTCGGTCAACCCGAGGGCAGCAAACCGCGCAAGGTGCTCATTTCGCCCGCCCAATGGCAAGAATATCAAGCCCAAGGCTCGTCCCCCGGCAATATTCCCGACGCGGATGAATAGACTGTAAGCATCACGCAATCACGGGGGAAATAGTTATGAAAGAAATCAAGCGCACGTCGCGCAAATCCCGCAACACACTCATTTCGGTTCTCGTCATCGCCGCATTGGTCTTAGGCGGTTGGTACATCACCCAAGACCGCAACCCACTCGCCCGCGCACAAGAGCACGTCGCCGTGCATTTCATCGACGTTGGGCAAGGCGATGCCGTGCTCATCTCCGCACACGGGCAGTTCATGCTCATCGACGCAGGCGACCGCGGCAACGAAGACCGCGTCATCAACTATCTGCGCCGCCACGGCGTGCAGCGTATCGACTACCTCATCGCCACCCACCCGCACAGTGATCACATCGGCGCACTCGCCAACGGTGTCATCGATGCCTTCCCCATCGGCACGATTCTCGCCCCGCAGCTGCCCGAGGAAATCACCCCCACTTCGCGCGTCTACGAAAACTTCCTCGCCGCCGTGCGCCGCGCAGTCGAGTCTGGCACAGTCGCCGAGTACGCCGAAGTCGGGCGCATCATCCACCTCGGCAACACGCAGTTCACCATCTTCGGACCATTGCAACCCGACCCCCGCAACCTCAACAACAACTCCATCGTCATGCGCATGGACTACGGCAACACCAGCGCTTTATTCACCGGCGATGCCGAGCGCGCCGCCGAACGCGACCTCGCCAACGAGTTCGGTCGCCGCCTGTATGTTTGCCTGCTGCACGTCGGTCACCACGGCAGCAACACCTCCAGCCACGACTTCTTCCTGCGCTATGTCGCGCCCCGTTACGCCGTCATCTCCGTCGGGCTCAACAACCGCCACAACCACCCCCGCCCCGAGCCCATGGCACGCCTGCGCAACACCGGTGCCACCATCTACCGCACCGACATCCACGGCGATATCGTCATGCTCACCGACGGTCTGCGCTTCTGGCGCGCGGAGTGATGCGAGACCTTGCCACTTTTTTGAAAAAAAGTGGCGCAAAAAACTTTAGCCGCTTCGCGGTGGACTATCCATGAAAAGCTTAAGAAACAAGCCCCTGCCCCCTTCTTTAGAGGGGGGATGTCCTGCAGGACAGGGGGGTGCGAACCCTAGCCGCAGCGCGGTGGATTTTGATTGCATTCGTTCGGCCTTTGGCCGCATTACGCGTAGGGGCGAGCTGTGCTCGTCCGCACCACTTCATCTCCCGCACAAAAAAACAGGCGACCCTTTCGAGTCGCCCGTTCACTAAGCATTAAGCATTAAGCATTAAGCATTAAGCATTAAGCACTAAGCACTAAGCATTAGTCTTCCACCAGCGGCTGTTGCGCCGTGGCGAATTGCTCCAGAATCTCCGCCGACGGTTTGCGCGTCACCAAGCTGCCCACGATGATCGCACACAGCGACAGCGCAAAACCCGGCACCAGCGAGAAGATTCCCGTGCCGCCGTTGGCCGCACTGGCGCTCAGCGTCACCAGCTGACCATACATCGCGCCCGTGCCCTGCAGCATCGGGATGTACTGCCACAGAATAACCGTCAGTCCGCCCACGAGAATGCCCGCAACCGCGCCCACTTTCGTCGTGCGTTTCCAGAACAAACTGCACAGCACCAGTGGGCCAAACGCCGAGCCAAAGCCCGCCCAGGCCATCGCTACGAGGGCCATCACGCCGCTGTTGCGGTCAACCGCGCCGGGCACAAACACACCGGCATCGTTGTAGTGCGCAGGCACATAGGCGTTCAGCGCAAACAGCACCGCAAGCACCGCCACAACCAGCACAGCCCCGCGGCTGAACCAAACCAGATGCTTGTCGCTGGCTTTCTTGTTCGCCAGCTTGTAGATATCCCCAATTGCCGACGACCCAACCAGCAGCTGGCTGTCCGCCGTGCTCTTAATCGCCGCGAACATGCCACACAGGAACAAGCCGCCAAGCAGCGTCGCCCACAGCGTGCCACGCTCCAGGAAGATGCTCGTGATCATGTTGATGAACACCGTTTCGCGCATGCCATAATCCAGCGCAGGATTGATGAACGCATGCCCCACAATGCCAATCAGCAGCGCCGAGCCCAACGCCAGCAGCACCCAAACAATCGCGATGATCGCCGAGCGGCTCACATTTTTTTCTTTCTTAATGGCAATCAGCTTGATGAGGATATGCGGCATCCCAAAGTAGCCCAAGCCCCATGCCAGGTCAGACACCACGCCGCGCCACGCAACATTCGCTGCCGTGTAGCCGGTCAGGTAGTTCGGCACCGCCATCGTGCCGGGGTTCAAATAGCCCGCGGGCAGCACAGCCGCCATGTCGCCAAAGCCGCCCATGTGCACAATCACAATCAGCGGCAAGAAGAACACCGCAAGCAGCATCATCATCCCCTGAATGGAGTCCGTCCAGCTAATGGCCATCAGCCCGCCGATGAACGTGTAGCCCACCACGAAGGTCGCCACAATCAGCAGCGCCGTCGTGAAGCTCAACCCCGGGAAAATCTGCGGCAGCAGCGTGCCGCCGGCCACAAACCCGCTTGTCACATAAACCGTGAAGAAAATCGCGAAGAACACCGCCGCCACCAGCTTCAGCACGTTCGTCTTGTCGTGGTAGCGATTGCCCAAAAACTCCGGCAACGTGATGGAGTTGTTCGCCACAATCGTGTAGCGCCGCAGCCGTTTGGCAACAAAGCACCAGTTGAGCACCGTGCCGATAATCAGCCCCACGGCCATCCACACGCGGCCCGTGCCATACGCGTAAATCATGCCGGGAAAGCCCATCAGCAGCCAGCCGCTCATGTCGCTGGTTTGTGCCGAAAGTGCGCCCACCCACGTGTTCAGTTTGCGCCCGCCCAGGAAGTAGTCTGTGAGGTTTTGGCTTTTGCGAAACCGGATTGCCAAGCCGATGATTGCGCTGAAATACACCGCAAACACCACGAGAATCCATGCCTGATTGCTCATTGGTAAAATCCCCCTTAATTTGATGTTCATTATTATAACACACACTCGAAACAATTGCAAGCATTATTTGGTGAAAGAGGAATGAATCCATGAAGAAAAAGATACTGAAAGTGATTGGTGTGCTGTTCATCGCGCTGCTGCTCAGTGCCTGCGGGCGCAGCTCCCGGGCGCACGACGAACAACCCACCCTGCCCGTGATGCTCGACGTCACCACAACCACCGAGCAAACCACCACCGAACCCACCACCACAACCGAGCAAACAACCACCACCGAAGCACCCACCACAACCACCGCTACGCCAACGCCGCAAACCGTGGCGGAAATTGTCGCGTTTTACAACACCGCGGCGAACCGTGTAAAAACCGCCCGCCCGGGCTACAGCCTCACCTCCCGCACCATCATCGACGATCGTCGCGTGCAGGTGCCGTGGGCGTTTCGCGCCATCGCCCCGGGCGTTATCCGCATGACGCAAAGCCTCTGGGGCAGCTGGAGCGAGCCCGAAGTCGTCGCACGTGGCGCAAATCACAACGACTTTTTCGCCCAAGGGCAGCCCTGGTCCAGCCGCCTGCAGCCAGACTGGGTGCAGTCCGCCACCCTGCAACAAGTGGGGCAGGAATACCACATCACCATCGCCATGCATGACGAACACGTGCCCGTCCTCCCGCACGACGGCGCAACCACCCGCCACGGCCAGGTGATGACCGTCTTCACCCACGCAGACATCATGGACGGCGTTGAAAACCTGCTGGGCATCGACATCCTGGCGTGGGACGCGCTATATAGCGGCAGCTACCTGCAAGCGCGGGTCTGCAGCCGCACGCACAATTTGCTGCATGTGCGCTTTCTCGTGGATGCCACCGTGCAGCTGCGGGTGCGCACCATCGGCATCACAAACAACGTCACCTTGCCCATCGCACAGGAGCACATTTTCACCCTGCAAGCCAGCTAAAAACCTGCCTTTCAGCCGCCATCCCACTGGCTTGGGGTGGCGGTTCATTTTACCCAACCCGCACAAACATCCGAGACAAATTTTCCTGTATTTTCAGAAAAAACAGAAAATTCTGTCTTTTTTTCGTAAAATCTTGATTTTCGCGCAAAAAAGTGCGCGAAAAACGGTGTTTTGCTGGGTTATATGGAGGGGTAAAGTTG